>Ga0126329_10000024_pt1 | contig 98174 bp, 87 predicted proteins | sample InaspJWI85metaG_FD_104915 | JGI IMG/M metagenome (GOLD analysis project Ga0126329, IMG submission 104915) | Marine gutless worms symbiont microbial communities from Oahu, Hawaii - Inanidrilus sp. 2 OAHU.JWI-85 metaG | ecosystem: Host-associated > Annelida > Digestive system > Unclassified...
AGGCGCAAAGGCGCAGAGAAAACCATTCATTCGTTCCGCTTCGCGGAAAACCCAAAGCCCATAAGCGAAGTTAAGTTTTGTCAGCGAAGCTGACCCCCATTTTTGTTTTTGATCATCTCTGCGTCTTGGCGTCTCTGCGCGGTGATTCGGGTTTTACGATTTTGACCATCTCTGTGAACTCTGCGCACTCTGTGCGAGACTTGCTTTCACGGTTCCCACCCCTCAAAGGCGGCTATCACCTTGCGAAAATGCCCGGATACCGGGATCGGCCGGTATTCGTCATCGATGGCGCAGTGGGTAGTGTGGCCGATGGCGACCAGGCGGTTGGCGGCTTTGTGGCGGATGCGGAACTCAAAAGTAAAACTGGTGTTGCGGATTTCCCGGGTGCGCACATCGATAATCAGTTTTTCATTGAGCCGGGCCGGAGATTTGAAATCGAGGTGGGCGCTCACCACCACGTTTTCAAATTCACTGATGGGCCGATTGCCTTCGCACAATCCGAGGTTGGTAAGGTAGTCCACCCGGCCTACTTCCAGGTAGGTAAAATAGTTGCCGTGGAACACCACGCCCATGGCGTCCGTTTCCGGGAGGCGGACTCGCACTTCGGTGTTGAAATGATATACCGGTGCACATTCAACAGGCTCGGTGGCCATGGCTATTCCTCGCTTGTAGGCTTTTCAGGATTATTGGGGTAGATCACCAGTCGGTCACCGGGGTGGATGTGCTGATTGACCTTCAGGCGGTTCCAGATAAATAGCGCTGGCAGCGGCACATTGTAGCACTCGGCAATAGCGGTCAGGTTATCTCCTTTTTTGACGATATAGATCATACTGCTGTGCCGGACAAGCCACTGCTCGAGCAATTCGGGATACTGCTGGTTGAACATTGCCCTGGTGCCCTGTGGAATCAGCACTTCGTGGGATCCCGGAGCCAGGTAGTGACCCCGGATCTCCGGATTAAGCTCTTTGATCGTCTTGAAATCCACATTTGCTGCCCTGGCCAGAACCTGCAGGCCTACATCCTGGTCGAAATCTACCTGGACTTCGTCAAACTCCAGCAGGGGGTAGACATCTTCCGGTGTCATTTTGAAGCCATATTTTTTGGGATCGGTCAGGATCATTTTGGCTGCAATGGCCCGGAACAGGTAGCGCTGGGTCTCCAGATATAAATACAAACTGTAGTAATCGCCGGTCTCCTGCGCCAGAATTTCGGCTTTGAGACCTTCTTCGCCCATATTGTAGGCCGCAGCGGCAAGGGCCCAGGAGCCCAGGTCGTCATATAAATATTTCAAATAGCGAATGGCCGCCTTGGTGGAATGGAACAGATTCCGGCGTTCATCTTTGCGGGTGTCCACCTGCAACCCGTATTTTCGCCCGGTGTCCCGGGTAAATTGCCAGAAGCCGACCGCGCCTTTGGGCGATCCGGCATGGGGCCGCAGCGCACTTTCGATGATGGCCAGGTATTTGATGTCACCCGGCAGGTTCTCCGCTGCGAGCATTTTTTCTATATGCGGCATGTACCGGGGGTAACGCTTTAGCCACAATATAATCTGCGGCCGGTCCCAGAGGGTCAAGAGCAATTCCTTTTCCAGCCGTTCCCGGACACCTTGCCGCTCCAGTGGGACTGCTTCCCCACAAAAATCCAGGGGGCCGTCTACACGGACACTCGCAATCAGCGAGGGCAGCGTAGCAGAGGCGAATTCTGCCGCGGGCTGGGCCGGTGCCTTAAAAGGCGCAATCAGGCATAGTACAATAAGAACCAGGATAAATCGAACCGCATTGCGCATATCAGTTTTTCCCTTGTGCATCCGGATGCCGGTAATACACCAGTTCCCATACCTGGGTGTTCATGTCATGCCGGATGATATAAATACATTCATCTGTATCGGCAACTTTGAAGTAACGATGATCAGGACTGAGCCAGCGATCCAGGATTGACCGGACTTCAACAGCGCTAGGGCCCATTTCCAGCGCCCGCGGTTCCTCTTCACCGCGATAACCGGCGTAACATTTCACTTTTATTGGAATAATCATCCTGTAACAAATAATATTTTCACGGAAGCCATTTTAAATTTGGATTTTGGCCCAAGGTGCGGCGGACCCGGGTTTTGAGTCGGAGACATACTCCTGTATTTCGAGGGCTCAAAAGTCGAGACCGACGCAGAGATTTATCCGGCTCGGGCGGATTGTCCAATCAGGCGTCGCCTACCGGCTACGCCCGACAAGAAGACTTTTTTAAAATGGCTTCCTATAAGATACGCAACCCTAAGCTCGATGCAACTATTTCAGCGGCAAACTCCGCGCTGTTGTTTTTGTGGTCCAGGATCGGATTGACCTCCGCCACTTCCAGGGAGGCCATGCAGCCGCACTCGGCAATGGTTTCCATCACCAGATGGGCTTCCCGGTAGGTAAGACCGCCGGGGACCGGGGTGCCCACGCCGCGCACAACGCCCGGATCGACGCAATCCAAATCCAAACTCACATGCAGGTGATCGATACCGGGCAGGATATCTGCCAGGACACGATCGATTATATTGCCAATTCCCTGCCGGTCGATATCGGTCATCGTGTAAACCGGCAGCCCGACTTCGCGAATCGTTTCTTTTTCCGGCGGGTCGATCTGGCGCGCGGCCAGCAGGGCACAATGCTGCGGCAGAACCTTGGGCGCAAAGCCCAATATCCGGGTTAACTGGGGACTGCCGACGCCAAGTGAGGCCGCCAGGGGCATCCCGTGTATATTACCCGATGGGCTGGTTTCATCCGTATTCATATCGGCATGCGCGTCCAGCCAGATGACGCCCGCGGTCTTTTCCCGGGACCGGCAATAAGCGGCTATGCCGGCAATAGTTCCCAGGGCCATGGAGTGATCGCCCCCGATGCAGAGGGGAAAGCGACCGGCTTCCAGGGAACCACGCACCTGCGCAGCCAGAATTTCCGCCGTTTTCACGATTTCGCCCACATATTTCAGGTTGGGTTTCTTGACCTGTTGCTGTTCCTGGATGCGTACCGGGATATCGCCGCCATCTAGTACGGCATACCCGAGTTTTTGCAGTCTTTCGGTGATGCCGGCAATCCTAAGGGCAGACGGCCCCATATCAACACCGCGGCGATCCGCACCGAGGTCCATGGGAAAACCGATGAGTTCTACGGTTTGTTTAGAAGTTTGTGCAGTCATAAAAAAGTCGTTTAGGTTAAAGGCTGAAGATCGAAGATATAGGGCTGCTCTAGTTGCTGTCTTTTGTGCCACCGCAGCGGTTCCGGTCCTCCGGACGGTCCACTGAGCTGCAATCGGCGGTAGCAAATTGCCGGGTGAGAACTGACGATTCCCACTTTGCCGCGGAGTCGGCCAGTATTGTACGGGCACATTCCGCGTCGATGCAAGGGTCCATATGGACCAGCACACTGGCGTTGCCTTCGAAACCGGCCGAAAGGGCATCTTCCAAGAAGCCGGCCTCGGCATGTGCATCGTCCAGCGCGAGGTCACCCGGCAAAATCAAGTGCAGGTCAATATGTACTTGCCGCCCTGAACGCCACACCCGCAAGCGGTGAATATCAATCCACTTGGGCCGCCGGTTTTTGTTTATCACGTCAACCACCTGCTGCAGTAAATCCGGGTCCATGGCATCCATCAATCCGGCAAAAGATCTGCGGACCAACTGCAATCCCGTCCGCAGAATATTGATTCCCACCAGGCAGGCAATGGTGCCGTCCAGCCAGTACCAGCCGGAAAGATGGGCTAGAAGCAGACCCACAAGCACCCCGCCGGAGGTGTAGACATCGGTCAGGATATGCTGCCCATCGGCTTCCAGTACCAGCGATTCCGTCTTCTTCCCGAGCTTGAGCAGAACAAGCCCGAGCAGCAGGTTGGCAAGGGCTGTCCCCAGCAGGACCATCAGCCCAATGCCCAGGTGCGGCAGCGTTTGGGGCTGCAGCAGGTGCTCCAGACCCACCTTGAAGATGCCGAAAGCAGCCAGAATGATGAGCGCCCCTTCAAATCCGGCCGCGAAAAACTCAATCTTCCCATGCCCGTAAGGATGATCATGATCCGGCGGGCGTGCCGATGTAATGATGGCCGCCAGGGCAAACCCGCCGGCTACCACATTGATGATGGATTCCAGGGCATCCGATAGGATCGCACTTGATCCGGTCAGGTGCCAGGCGTAGAACTTGGCCGCCATAATGGCGATACCGATCAAAATGGCTACCCCGGCCGCAACAACATGCTTCTTCAGCATCTTATCATCGGTTTCGCTCAGGTGTGCGTGTAGATCCTGTGCCATCGCGCTCATTTCGGAAGTTGATAGGTACCGTCCAACCGCTTGACCATATCATCATACTTTTTGGTGAGAGCCTCAACCTGCTGTTCGAACTGCTCCCGGGAAATATGCCCCTGCTGTAATTGGTGTTCCAGCAAGGCATGTTCATCGGCATACCAGCGATCCGGATCAAAATTATAAGTCATCTAAATCATTCAATGGTTCCGAAGCATTTTTAAAACACAACTTGAAAGTGGTTTCAAAACCTTCAATCGGGTTCAAGGTCAAGGCGGGGTGAGGGGTTCAACCGCAGGAATATTGCAATATTGCGAGGATAGCGTTATCGCTTCACTGCGTACCGAACGCCCTCGGCCTATCGCAGCAATTGGGCCCGAGGGGAGTTTTTGAAACCACTTTCATGATCTTTTCACGTTTTGCTAGCTTCTTCAATTCTTTTCCTTTTCTGGTTGCTTTTAGAATTATAACCGTTAGACTCGGTAAGTTTCCGAGTTTGGCAGGCTATCATCCAGATGTGGGTCACATATATGCTTTCACCCTCCAGCCGCAAATCAGACAACCATCCCGGCAGCGGCTTTATTCCCAGAGTCAGCACAGTGGTGTTCGGTCGGATTGTGTTGAACACTGCTCGGCGGTTTGCCTACCCATTCGCCCCTGCTTTGAGCCGGGGACTGGATGTACCGCTGGCAGCCGTAACAGCTGCCATCGGCGTCAACCAGGCCACCGGTATCCTGGGAATGGTTTTCGGGCCGCTTTCTGATCGCCTCGGGTATCGGTTGATGATGCTTGTAGGCATGAGCATGCTGGTGGTCGGCATGTTCGCCGCCGGTATTTTGCCCATGTATGCCACCGTACTGGCAGCACTTTTCCTGGCCGGTTTGGCCAAGAATATCTTTGATGCCGCCCTCCAGGCCTATGTGGGCGAGCAGGTCCCCTTTGCAAAACGCGGTATGGTCATCGGATTGCTTGAACTGGCCTGGGCCGGCAGTACGTTGATCGGTATTCCGGTCATGGGGGTGGTGATTGACCGGCTGGGCTGGCACGCGCCGTTTCTGGTCCTGGGGGGAACCGGGGTATTGGGGCTGATCGGCATTGCCATCGTCATCCCTGCTGACCGGCAGCGCCAGGAGGGGAAAAGTGGGCCTGGATTCTGGGCGCTGTGGCGCACCCTGGCCCGCTCGCGCCCGGCAATGGGTGCGCTCGGTTTTGCCCTGTTCCTGAGCCTGGCCAACGACACCCTCTTTGTGGTCTATGGCGCCTGGCTGGAAGGTGCTTTCGGCCTTGGTATCGTCGCCCTGGGCGCCAGCACCAGCGTGATTGGTGTGGCCGAACTTATCGGGGAAATTATAACGGTATGGTTAGCGGACCGAATCGGACTGAAAAGAATGATCCTGCTCGGCGCCATTCTGACAGCGGCCTGCAACGCTTTGCTGCCCTTTTTTGGAATTTCCCTGCCGCTGGCACTCTTTGGGCTTTTTCTGCTTTTTGTCTGCTACGAGTTCACCTTTGTCTCCGGCATGTCCCTGAGCACGGAATTGTTGCCCGGTGCCCGCGCTACCATGATGTCCGGCTTGTTTGCCGCTGCGGGTACCGGTCGCTTCATCGGGGCTTGGACCGGCGGGTATGTCTGGACCAGCGGTGGTATAAATGCCACTGCAACGACCGCGGTCATTACCTCCGTACTTGCCATTATCTCTATGGCCTGGGGGTTGAAAGGGTGGGAGCCCAATAAGAGCGAAAAGCCCTGAACTATGTAAAAGCAGGCTTTCATAAAAGCCAAAACGGGCGCTCCATTCTGGAGCGCCCGTTTTGGTATGTGACCCCTCGGCTAAGTGGTCGGCGCTAGAACCGCCAAGTCAGACCAAATGAAGTCGAGGTCTCTTCCAATGACGAGGTTTGGGAAAAAGTGTTGCTGATATCGGACTGGCTGATCTCCTGCTCGAAAGCATGCATCAGGGACAAGTCGATAATGACTGTCGGGGTGAGCGACCAACTGAGACCCAGCGTGGCGTGCTGCTCGACCACGGCCGGGAAACCGATGATGCGGAACTGCTCATAAATGGGTGCCGGTACAAGGGCCCCCTGCACGTTGATGTTTGCGGCCGGGTTGAACCCATTGTGTTCCTTGACCGGGTTGTTGCCGTAGTTGTAACCGGCGCGCAGGGCGATCTTTGGGCTGACCTTGTACTGGGCGCCGAGGGCGAACACCGTTTGGTCGTCCCAGTCGAAATCCTTGTAACCCGCGGCACTGGACCACGGCAGGAATTTGACATCAAAGGCCAGCAGGAGATCCCGGTTCGGTTCCCAGGCTATGCCGCCGGCATAAACCGCCGGGCTTTCCAGTTCCAGGTCGAACCAGGTTTTGGTTGCGTAGTTGGGGTTAGAGCCAGTGGCTGTACCGAAAGTGGTGACGTTTTTATGCGTGACACTGACGGGCGTCGTATACGCGGCGCCTAGCGAGACCTGACCGATTTTATAAATGAGGCCGATCTGGGCGCCATACCCATAGTCATGGTTCCCACCTTCACCAAGATCCAGGTTCTGGTAGGAGACACTGATGTTGGCTCCGATGGAGAAATTGTCGTTGACCATGTAGGCCACATTCGGTGCAAATTTCATGACTTCGAGTTTGGTGAACATGTCACCATAGGGGGCGCCCTGGTTTTTGTAATCCACGCCCATACCTGAAATCCCGTATGCGCCGATGCCGAATCGCCATTTGGGATTGATGGGCGCGGAAACCCCCACCGCGGGAATGACAGAGGGCTTCATCTGGCTCTCCGCAGACGCCGTCCCAGCCGGATTTTTCACCGTACTTTTGACTTTGGGCGCAAATATCGTTCCACCGAATACGAATTCCGATCCCGGGCAGTAAACCCCGAAGCACATACCGGCCGGGTTGGCAAAAATGGCGCTGAGGGCATCCTGGGGCGCGGCAACACCTGCGCCGCCCATGGCGCGCGAGGTCGGGCCGACACCGATGAGGTTGGTGCCGTTGGTGGCCCACGCCGGTGTGGCGATGGCAAGTGCCATCATAAGAATAAAGAAGTGTCCTACATACCGTTTGTTCATGTCTTCCTCCTCTTCTCCTCCATATGGAACCGGTAAATCGGCAGCTAGCGCCGGCGGCGTTTCACCTCCCCGGTGTGTCAGGTGAACCGCCGTGATTACCGGATTCCCGGTTACAAGGTTGGCGCAAAAACGCGCTTATTGCTGAACCAGTTGGTCGGCGACCATAGACGACAAAAATTGGACGTCCACGTTCATCTTGTAGTGATCGTTCAGGTTGCTGAGCTGGGTGTGGCAGTTCTCGCAGGCCGTGGCGAGAATGGGTGCGCCTGTGTTTTTTACCTGCTCGGCCTTGACCCTGGCCGACTTCATGCGGAAATCAATGGTATCCTCGCCCAGTGCCACCAGGCCGCCCCCGCCGCCGCAGCACCAATTGTATTTTGGTTCCGCCGACATTTCCCGGTAGTCGTCGGTGAGGTGGCTCAGGATGTAGCGCGGCTCGTTCATGACACCGGCATTGCGTGCAATCTGGCACGGGTCGTGGTAGGTGACGGCACCATCGAGGCTGTTTTTGCGCAGCCTGACCTTTCCTTCGCGCAAGTAGTGGGCATGGACTTCGGTGACGGAAGTTACCTTGAACGGCTGCTTGCCGGAAAGATGCTTCATGACCCGAAAGGCCGTGCCGCATTCGCAGATACATACTTCCTTGACCTTGAGACGCAGGGCCTCGTTCACAATACGGTCCAGGATGAGCTTCGTCTTGGTGGGATCACCCACGAACGCGCCGAAGTTGACCGCCTCGAAGAAACTCAAGGTCCAGTTTTCACCCGCGGCGTTAAACACGGCGGCGGCCGGGATGATGGAGTGGGCGCCGGCAAGGGCCACATAGAGCAGATCGGCCCCTTCCACGTCCACGGGGATGACATCCGTGCCGGCCTCCGACCTCCACTTGGCCACAACATCGTCTTCGAGATTCTTGATGCCGGCAATAAAGCTGTCGCGGACGCTGTCGACAGTATCCCCCTTGGCCACGGACATGTCGGCCAGCATGGAAAGGACCTCCGGCTCGCTGCCGTGTCCGATCAGCAGCACCTTGGCGATGGACATGATCATCTGGGTATCGATGCCGAAGGGACAGTACACCATGCACCGGCGACAACCGGTACAGGAGTAGGCCGCCTCGAAAAGCTCCTCCACGGCCAGTTCGCTAAGTTCCTTGGCCTCGCCGACAGACGGCCAGAATTTACCCCTGGCCTTGAAATATTTTTTATACAGACGACGAACAATCTCCGCCCGGTAGGCGGCGATGTTCTGGACCCGTCCCATGGAGGCGTACACGTGGCAGGCTTCGGTGCACACGCCGCAGCGGGTACAGGTTTCCAGGTAAAAGCGCATGGCTTCGTTGAGTTTGCCCTGGAACAGCTTGAGCAGGTCATCGCGGGTTTGGGTATCCATGGCTAGCCTCTTCTCAGTTTATTCATCGGAAGTGAAAGGAACGCATGCATCATCTGGGTAAACGGGAACACCATCAGCAGTACATTGGCGAAAAAAATGTGCACCACCAGCATGAACGAGTGCCCGGATTCGGTAACCACATCCGGCAGCTCGGGGCTGAAGGTGACCAGGCCGTATAGGTATTCCTGGTAATCGCCGACACTCATTTCATCGTAATCGTACCAGGTGCGCGCCCAGTCCATCTCGGCGCCGAAGAGCACCGTTAGAAAAATCAGGATGAGCAGGAGGTAGTCTTCCGGGACCGAAAGTTCCCGGACCGGGGATTTAAACCGGCGAAAGAAAAAATAGAGCACGCAGATGGCAGCGGCCAGGCCTACGAATCCGCTGCCGATGGGCACCTCGTGGGGGATTGCCTGCAGGACCGGGAAGTCGGCGATAAGCTCGATGTGGCTGATCAGCAGCAGCAGCAGGCTGATGTGGAATACCATTAGAAATACCCATAGCACCGGTTTGTGCCGGCGTACCGTGGGAAACAGAAATGTGTCGTGGATGGCCCACAGCCAGGCAGGCTGCTTTGCCGGGTAAATTTGCAGGGTCGTCGGGTTTTTGGGCTGCCGGAAGAGATGGATCAACCGGATGATGGTGCCGAGGATGAACACGCCAAAAGCGATGTACACCATGGGGACCAGGATAAAATATATCACGTTATCCAAAACATGGCCTCCTTCTGGAATGCGGCGGACTCAGGGAAATGGCCCGCCGCCGGTACCGCTTACGAGGAGCGTTTTACAAAAAACCGAATAACGTCGCCGTCCTGTTCGGTCTTCATGATTTCGTTGCCGCTGGTCTGGGCCCAAGCGGGAAAATCGGTCAGGGAACCGGGATCGGTGGTGACGGCTTCCACAACCTCGCCGACTGCCACTTCCTTGATACCTTTGCTGATTTTGACCACCGGCATGGGGCAGGCGAGTCCTTTCAGATCCAATACCTTGTCCGCTTTGATGTCGTCGCTCATTTTACATGTCTCCTTATATGATTGTGATTTGAATAAAGTTCTATCAAGCTGCCTGAATCGAGTACCTCTGGTGTATCATGTTGTTTTCACCGCCCGCGCGCTGCGCGTGCTTGAGCCGCAGAGGTCGCACTGTGTATTGCGGGGCTCCGGCTGGAGCCTTTTCCCATTTAATTTTAGACCTTTACGGTGAAAAAGGCATGGCTAGATAAACAGCTGAATTTTACTGGTTCCGGCTTCCGCGATGAATTTGGCCACGCCGCCGAAATCCAGGTGTTCGTATTTGATCATTTCCTCGCGCTTGAAACCCATGAGGTCCATAGACATCTCGCAGATGATGATCCGGACGCCAAGTTCCTCGGCCAGGGCGAGCATCTCCTCCAGGGAAGCGACGTTTTTCTTCTGCATGAGATTTTTCATCATCATGGTGCCCATGCCGCCCATATTCATTTTGGACAATTTCACCTGGCCGGTACCCTTGGGGAGCATTGCACCGAACATCTTGCCCATCATGTCCTTACCGCCGACGCTTTTATTGGCATCCCGGAGTACGGGAGTCCCCCAGAAGGTAAAGAACATGACAACCTCCATCCCCATGGCCACTGCGCCGGTGGAAATGACCATGGCGGCGAGCACCTTGTCCAAGTCACCGCTGAAGACCACCATGGACAGTTTGTTTTCGACACTCTTGCCCTGCAGAGCTGCCAGTTGGCTTTGAAGTTCCGCTACCTGTTGTTCTACGTTTTCCATTGAACTGTCCTCCTAAATACGTGCTATGGTGTTAACTAAATAACTTTATGTTTTAATAAGCTATAAGCGATTGAAGCCTGAATAAAAGTATATAGCGTGAACAATAATTTCAAAAAAAATGGCGCTTCACGATAATTTATGTTGTGAATCCGGCCCCGTTCCCAGAAATTTTCGGAAAAAGCACCGCATCAAGACACCCCAACGTTCATATCATCATATCCTTGACCGACCGCATGGCCGACTTGAGAAGTTCCAGGTTGGAAAGAACCGCCGTGCGCTGTGATTCCGGCATCCGACCCAGCACCTCCACGTGCACCTCCTCCATGAACTGATTGATATCGGCCAGTTTGGCCTGGCCGGCGGGGGTCAGGCTGAGCAGGGTAATTCGCGAGTCTTCCGGATCTTTGACCCGCTGGACAAACCCTTTTCGAGTCAACCCGTCGATGATCTTGGTGACCCGGCTTTTGACCACGTTCATCTGCCGGGCAATGCCCTTGGACGTCAGGTAACGTTCCTGGTCGAACAGTTTCAGGCACCGAAACTCGGCATCCGGGAGGTCAAAGCGTTCACACTGGTACTGAATGCGTTCCTGGCAGCACTGGAACAACTCAGCGATGAGATTCTGGAATTGATCAAGTTGGTGCGGTGTAATGTCGGCGGCAACATCGAATTTATTATTCATAGTGTGAACTAAATATCCAATACTATACGACCTGTCAACCCATATTTTTGATTATAGCCCTTTCAGGCCAAAATATGCCGAAAGTGACTTAAGGTTTCCCCTGTGAACGGATATCCATCTTATGACCATTATTGGTTGGCTGCTGCACCCAATTAAGGCGAGGAATGATTGGTAGGCTTCGCGCGCACGAACCCGATTGCACTGTTCGTCGCGTTTGGGGAAGGTTTCGCGCTCATCGTATTTTTTCTTTCCCTTGGCCGGCGACGGTCAGCTGCCCAGTCGGGCGGCTCACCCGGCGGCTGATATGGGTGGGCATGAAATCGGAAAACATGGTATAGGGCTCTTGTATGCCGATTCCAATGGATCAGCGGTTCAACCGTGACAATCTTATGCGCTGTGCCGGAAAATATCAAACACCGGCGTCCGGCCCGCCGCGGCCCCGGCGGATACCCCTCTGGAGGACGGCCCTCCTTTGCCTGTTGATCTGCGGATCGGCAGTATCTGTAGACCGGTCCGCGGTTGGTGGCGACAGCCCTCCTGAAATTTCGGCGCAGACCGCCTGGCAGCGGCCTTTAGACGCACCTGCCGATACCCTATTCCTGATCGTGGCGCTCACCATTCCCGAGGGTTACCATATCAATGCCGATATAGGGCAATTGCGCGTATCGCCGGATTTTTCGCCGGTTCCCACAAGCCTCCAGGTCGTAAAAGCATCCCGGGGTTTGACCGCCGGAGCACCTCTGTTTCCAGCGGCCGTCCCAAAGGAGGTCTCTTTTTCGGAGCACCCCATCATGTTATTCGCTGGCCGGTTTACGATTCGGGTGCCCATCACGGTGTCTTTGTCCGCCGATCCGCCGTTCACCGTGGATCTGACGCTCTTGTATCAAGCCTGCGATGAACAGGCGTGTTATTTCCCCACCCAAAAACCGCTGCGCGCCGTCGTCGACACCCTTCCGGCGGCAATAACAGCGTCGCCCGCCGCAACCGCTCCGCCCGGCACACGGATGCAATACCAATTATTCGGGATTAACCTCCGGATGGATCCGTCCCGGTGGCTTGGCAAAATACTGCTTCTGGTCATGGCGTTTTTCGGCGGTGTGCTCCTCAACCTTACGCCCTGCGTTCTACCTTTGGTCCCCATCAAGCTGATTAGCCTGGCGTCCGCTGCTGAGAAAGACCGGCGGCGGAGTCTCATGCTGGCGGGCGCCATGTCGATGGGCATCACGGGGTTCTGGGGCGGCCTGGGTCTGTCGATAGCGCTGTTCAGCAGCGTGGTTTCGGCCAACCAGTTGTTTCAATATCCATGGTTCACCATCTTCATCGGGGCTTTTATTGGGGTGATGGCCACTGGACTGATATGGGCCCCCCAGCTGCCCATGCCGGCGTTCCTGAACCATGTGAATCCCCAGCAGCACCGGTTGGGCGGCTCTTTCTGGATCGGCGTCCTGACCGCGGTACTGTCCACCCCCTGCACGGCGCCCATCATGGGTACGGCCATGGCCTGGTCCGTATCCCAGGCACCGGCCACGGCATTGATGGCGTTTGTGGGAATCGGATTGGGCATGGCCTCGCCATACGTGGTGCTGACCATCTGGCCCGCCGGTGTTTCCCGTTTGCCCAAATCCGGGCCCGGAAGTGTGCTGATGAAGCAGGTTCTGGCGCTTTTGCTGATGGCGGCGGCAGCGTACTTTGTGGGTACCGGCGTCAGCGGGTTGCTGGTAACTCCCCCGGAGCCTCCGGCAAACGCTTATTGGTGGGCGGTCTCGGCGTGCATTGCGGCGGCCGGCGGCTGGCTGGCCCTGCAAGTCCGCCGCATCGACCCGTCTCCACTCCGGCGCCGCATATGGATTGCCGGCGGTGTGGCGACGGCGGTACTGGCGCTGTTCATGGGGCGGCATTTCACCGGGGAAGAACCGGTCCGCTGGACATACTACACCCCGGCCAGGTATGCCCAGGCAACCGCGACAAGCAAGCCGGTGGTCATCGTGTTTACGGCGGAATGGTGTCTGAACTGCAAGGCCATCGAACAACAAGTGTATCGTCATGAGGCCATTGTGGCGATGTTTTCAGAAGGCCGGGCAGTTCCCATGAAAGTGGATCTGACCGCCCCCAACCCTCACGGACGGGCCTTTCTACGATCCCTGGGACAGATGGGCATTCCGCTGGTGGCGGTATGGTCGCCGCGCGGTCGCTTCGCGTTTGTCAGCGATTTTTATTCTGCAGGGCAGTTGGTGGAAGCGGTGGATCGCGCCGTCATTCCATGAAGCTGCGGAAAACAGCTTCAATGGCCTCCGGCGAGTGTCCGCCGGCAATGCGCTTTACTTCCTCCCCGTTTCGCATGAGCAGCATGAGTGGAAGTTTGGAAATGCGGTAGGTCTTTATTGCGGTGTCTCCCGCCCAGTAGATCGGAAACCGAATCTGGTGGTGGTCGACGATGGGCTGCATGACCTCCGGCCCGCCGGCGTCCAGGGCCACGCCGATAACCTTCAGGCCACGGGGGCCATAGGCGGCACCCAGGCGGTTGATGATGGGAAGCTCTGCCACACAGGGAGCACACCAGGCCGCCATGAACACGACCACCTGGTTTCCGTCGCTCTCGTGAAGAACCGATTGCAGCCCTTTCGCGGATATGGGCATCACCTTCCCGGCAAGGGCAGCCGGTACAAACAGCAGCATCACGGCCGCTACAGCTGCGAGCAAACAGATAGGTTTCACACGGCCACCATCGGCAGCCCCATTTATGCATATCGCCATGTTACGGCATGTTCTCCAGAGTGTGGACGGTGACATCCGGTTTTGGCCTGACATTGACTGGAACATTCCGGCCTGGTTTCACACCACTGCAGCCAAAAATTACATGCCTGATAACAGACAAGCTGTCAACAATGCAACGGTTGAAAAATTGCCTGGATTTCAAGAAGTTTGACAGCAGCAAGCCGGCCGGCTGTGCTCGGAGCGTCTCTTCCTTCGATATATGGTACGGCGCTTTTTCGTAAAAGCAGGTCTGTATTGGGCCTGCGGACCGACGAGCAGATCAACCGCGCCCGGCCCGGTAGATTCGTCCTTCAGGAACAGACTAGGGCCAGGCGGGCAGGGACCAGTGCCTGTAGCTGGCACCATGCCAGATCGAACTTGACACCTTGCATATTGAAAGCTAAGGGTTCAATATGTATAGTCAATATTGCCGCTTTTGGACAGCTTGATGTTCCCCTGTTAAAGAAATCAAATGCATCTGACCCTGGCCCCCTTAAAAGGCTTCACCGAAGCACCTTACCGCAATGCGGCCGCGGCCTTTTTTAAAGGGTTTGATGCCGCTATGGCCCCATTTGTGGTCACTATCCTGGGCCGCAAGTATCCGAACACCCACCTGAAAGACCTCTTACCGGAAAACAATCACGGGTGGCCGGTCATACCCCAGGTGCTGAGCAACGACGCTGCGGGCTTTGTCAAACTGGCCGGCCACCTCTGCGATCTGGGCTACGATACGATCAATTGGAACCTGGGCTGTCCGTTTCCCCGGGTAGCCAAAAAAAGCAGGGGCTCCGGTCTCTTGCCGCACCCGGATAAAATTGACCGCATTCTCGATCAGGTCCTTTCCAAGGTCCCTGTGCGCTTAAGCATCAAGACCCGCATTGGCCGTTTTGATCCCGAAGAAATGGAAACGCTCTTACCCGTCTTTAACCGCTACCCCCTGGCGGAATTGATCGTGCACCCCCGCACCGGTGTCCAGATGTACACCGGTCAACCGGATTTGGAGGTTTTCGGTAAATGCCTTGAGCTTTCACAACATCCGGTCGTCTACAATGGCGACATCTATACCGTTGCCGATTTTACCGCGCTGGCGGACCGGTTTGCCTCCGTGGATCGCTGGATGTTGGGCCGGGGTGCCCTGGCAGACCCTTTCCTGCCGGGGGCGATTAAAGGGCCGGACATCCCGCATGTGGAGAAACTCGACATCATCCGCCGGTTTCATGATCGGTTGTTTGCAGCCTATGCAGAAATTCTCTCCGGCCCCTCCCACCTGGGGGACAAAATGAAGGGTTTCTGGCTCTATCTTTCCTGCTCGTTCGCAGACGGCCGCAAAATTCTCAAAAAAATCCAGAAAACCCGGAAAACGGATCATTACACGGACGTGGTGAAACGCTTTTTCGACAGCGGCCCCACGTGGATATCTTAGAAGCGGTGATTGCGACCGTCATGCCGGTCCCGGATCGCGTCCGGGATGGCAAAAGAATCCATGTCTTTAGATTTTTGGTGATGAAAAGGCTGGCCAATTTTGCCCGATTTATGTCATTTATGCCGCTTGCAATTTTCAATGAATGGGTATTGAATGGGTAAAGAATCCTGGCCCAGTGGGGCAGGCTTTGGATTGCCCCTGGAAGCGGCGAGCACCCAGAAAACACCCGTGTAGCATGGCCGGATTCAGGGGATTAGGTCGAAGACTGAAGGCTGAAGAAAAACATTAAAATCAATCTGACCGAATTGATCGCATTGGAGACAACCGCTACTATGAGTCAGGTATGTATTCGTTTATATATATTATATTGTTTTCACCTTCAGTCTTCAGCCTAAACACCTGGGAACCTCTACTCCAGCATAGCCAATTAACTCTGACCTGGCCCTGAGGACCAGATTTTTAAGGATTGAATAAAAACCAAAGGAGGGCGCCATGGGAACCTGGCATAAAACCGGATGCGTATTGTGCGCGCAGAACTGCGGGCTGGAAATCCGTGTTGATGATAACCGCATGGTCAAGGTTCGGCCGGACAAAGAAAACCCGCGCAGCCAGGGCTATGCCTGCCGCAAGGGCCTGAACGTCATTCACCACCAGTATCCCAAGGACCGTATCACCGCGCCGTTAAAGCGGGTGGGGGAGAAATTCAAACCCATTTCCTGGGAACAGGCCCTTGAAGAAATCGCAACCAAAATGAAGGCCCTGGTGGCAGACCATGGTCCGCGCACCCTGGCTTACATGGGTGCCAGCGCCCAGGGCGGTCATTTTGAGGGGGCATTTGGGTTGTCCCTCTTAAAGGCCCTGGGCTCCCAGTACTTTTACAGCTCCGCCGGCCAGGAGTTTGCCAGCTCCTGGTGGTTGTTCGGACGCATGCTGGGCAAACAGTATAATGTTGCCGTTCCGGATGAGCATCATACCCAAATGCTGGTAGGCTGGGGGTGGAACGGTATGGAAAGCCACCAGATGCCCCGGGCGCCGAAGGTGCTCAAAGCCTTTTCAAAAGATCCGGACAAACGCCTTGTCATCATTGATCCCCGTGAGAGTGAAACCGCCGCCATCGCCGACATCCACCTGCCTGTCCGGCCCGGTACGGACGCCCTGTTAATCAAGGCTATGATTTCCATGATTGTGGAAAATCAATGGGAGCATAATACCTACCTTGCCGAACATGTTGAAGGCTGGGACGATATCCGGCCCTGGTTTGAAAATTTTGATGCCGAAGCCGCCCTTGCGGTCTGTGAACTCGACGTTGATCAGGTACTTGAATTATGCCGTCTGATGACCTCCCGGAAATGGTGTCTGCATCCGGACCTCGGGATTTATATGGGGCGCAACAGTGTTCTGAATTCCTATATGATGAACATTCTGGGGGCGATTTGCGGTATTTTTTGCATGCCCGGCGGTAATGTTATTCCGGGCATGGTTGTTCCCATGGGGTATCATGCCGATGAACGGGATCCTAAAACCTGGAAAACGGTTATCACCCATATGCCGCCGGCAGCGGCCGGATCTTTTCCCCCGGCCGTCATGCCGGAAGAGATCCTGAATGATCACCCCGAGCGTCTGCGGGCTGTTTATGTCAGCGCGTGCAACCCCCTACGCTCATACCCGGACACCACCGCATATGAAAAGGCATTTGCCAGCCTGGACTTGCTGATGGTCAACGACATCGTTCTAAGCGAGACCGCCCGTTTGGCCCATTATGTGCTCCCCTGCCGGACATATTACGAAGCCTGGGATGGGACTTTTTTCCCCTGGACATTCCCCAAGGTCTATTTCCAAATGCGGCGTCCAATTGTTTCCCCACCGGAAAAATGACTGGAAGCATCCCAGATATTTACCCTGCTGGCGGACAAACTGGGCCTTGTCCCGGATATTCCGGAAGCGGTTTATGCCGCCGCCCGGGAAGACCGTTTTACCTTTGGTGCCAAACTCATGGAATGGGCCGCAACCGTTCCCGAATCCCTGGCAGCCATGCCATTCGTTCTGGCAAAAACGATTGGAAAAGAGTGGGACAGTGCCGCCCTGGCCGGTCTCTGGGGGGTTCTGATGACCGCGCCCAAAGCATTTCGCAAAAATGCCGCCCGGATCGGATTTGAGCCCGGTATGGATCAGGGCGACCGCATTTTTCAGGCGCTGTTGGATACTCCGGAAGGACTCTGGATCGGTGAAGCGGAGCCGGCCGAAAATTTCAAGGCCCTTAAAACACCGTCCGGTAAAATCGAAGTTTTTGTCCCTGAGCTTGAAAAAGATGCACAAAATTTGGATGCGGCCAGTGAAGCCCATGACCTGAAACTTCCGGAAGACTTCCCCTTGATTTTAAATGCCGGCCGTCACCGGCGCTATAACATCAACACCTTGATACGTGGCCAGGAATGGAACAAGGGCAAACGGGCCTGCACGGTGGCCGTAAATCCGGCGGACGCCGAAGCAATCGGCGTTACCGACGGCCAAAATGTGCGGGTCTCTACGGAAGCAGGCATTGAGGTGGGGGAACTTCAGGTATCCAAACAGGTCCGTAAAGGAATGGTGCTGATCCCCCATGGATTTGGCCTGAATTATGACGGCACAATTTACGGCCTGAATGTCAATTACCTGACGAAAAATACCCACCGGGATCGCCTGGGAACGCCGATGCACCGGTTTGTGCCCTGTCGGGTCGAAGCGGCTTAGAAATGGTTTTAAAATCTCCCCTCAGGCACAATCTCAGCGTTGGTCGCAAGGTTCAAATCCTCGAAATACGCTCAGTATTCCTCCGGTTTAAACCATGCGCCCGCCTTGACCTTGAACCCGATTGAAGCTTTTAAAACCACTTCTATTCTCTATATGTGGCCCAACGGGATTCAATTGTTAGGATAGCGGCTGCCATAAATCTCGGCCAATTCCTGCTGCTCAAAGTGATAGGCCGTGCTGCAATGGTGACATTTGATTTCAAGGGGGAGGGGGCCGATGTCACGCATATCCTGTAACTCATCAACCGGCAGCAACATCAGCATGTTTTCGATCTTGTCCCGGTTGCAATTCAAGCTGCTGGCTATCAATGGCTGCGAAACCGGTTAAGCGCAGTTTACAGAAAAAACGGCTGTCGTGAATAACATTTTGAAAGGTCGCTGCGGTTCCTGAAGACAATGAAGCGGTGGTGAGGGATCTATCCTATGGGTGGACGTCATCATGCAATCAGGCCAATTTTTTTTAGCTTGGTGGTAATGCTTTCAATTGTAAATGGCTTTTTTAGATAGTCGTCACAGCCTGCGGTAATGCTCTCCAGTACCGTGATTCTGTCGGCCTTGGCAGTCAGCATGAGCACCTTTACCCGATATTTCTTCGAGATGCCCTGCGCCTGCTCAATCTCACGGATGCGCAGCAAGACTTCCGTGCCATCCATTTCCGGCATGGAAATATCCAGCGTAATGAGGTCGAATACGCGTATATCCGTCAGTGCTTCAGTGTACGCTCTTAACGCCTCCCGACCGTTTTTCACAGAGATAACCTCTCCGTAATGGCTCATTATTTTTTCCATCTTTTTACGGCTGACCAGTTCATCGTCGACGATCAGGGTTTTCATGCGAATGTCCCCCTGCTTACCATCACGTCCCATAACGCCTGGAAGGATCTGGGATTGTTTCGTATTTTTCATGAATTTCAATAAATGTCTGTTCGCAGGCCAGGAACGCGTCCACGACTTGGGGGTCAAAATGGCTGTTGCGTCCATCCACGATAATGCTGCGTGCCCGGTCATGCGTGAAAGGCTCCTTGTAGGGTCTCTTGGAGACCAAGGCATCATAGACATCGGACAGGGCAAAAATTCGACTGGCAATAGGAATATTCTCGCCCTGCAGTCCTTCCGGATAACCGCTACCGTCCCATTTTTCATGGTGATAGCGGGCGATCTCGGCCGCTACTTTCAGGTAATCTGCCTCGGGAGCCTGCTTCAAAGCATCAATCAATGTGTTATACCCTATCTCCGTATGGGTCTTCATGATGTTGAACTCTTTGTCATCCAGGCGGCCGGGCTTCAGTAGGATATAATCCGGTATCCCCACCTTGCCGATGTCATGCAGGGTACTGGTCAGAAAAATATTCTCCACCAGGGCCCGGTTCAATGTCTGCGTTCCCTGCGGTTGGGTAAGCAGGAACTCGGCAATGGTCCTGGAGTAGTGACGCACGCGCTCGAGGTGGTTGCCGGTATCTTCATCCCGGGATTCGGCCAGTTTGGCAAGGGCAAAGATGACCGTTTCCTTGCTCTGAAGATTGATAACCCGCTCCCCGGCCTTGACCCGTAATAGAACCTCATCCTTGTTAAAGGGTTTGCTGATATAATCATCGGCCCCTGCTTCCATGCCCCGAATAATGTCCCGGGTATCCTTTTTGCCGCTCACAAAAATGATATAGGTGTAACCACCATATTCCTGGGCGCGAATGCGCCGGCAGAGTTCGATACCGTCCATATCCGGCATACTCCAGTCCGTGATCACCATGCGGGGCCGTTCACGGTTCCAGATTTTCCAGCCCTCGCTCCCGCCCCTGGCTACGAAGGTATTGTAGCCGAGACTCTGCAGCAACCGTTCCATTTTTTTCCGGCTGACAAGTTCATCATCCACGATGAGCAAGTTCATATTCATCCTCTTGTTCGGTATCTTTTTGAATTTTAGCTGTATAACTAGCCAACCGCGCGACATGTGCGTCCAATTGCTCCAATACGGAACCGGCCTCGGCCAGTCCGCCGGATCGGGCCAGCGTTTCCAGTTCATATGCACTGCGGGCCAGGCTTTCAGCCGTTAGATTGGCCGCGCCCCCTTTAATAGCGTGGGCGGTATCTTCTATGACAGACGCATCACCGGCAGCCAGGGCTTTGTCAATGGCCGCCCGCTGGTCAACCAGATTGGCCAGAAAGCCATCGAGTACTTCCAGGAAAAAATCCCGGTCATCGTCGAATTCGGATAGCGCGCGGGCCAGATCCAACGGAGCCTCATCATCAGGCGCAGTCGTCGCTACGGTTTTCCGAAGCGGGGGTTGCTCAGCTGCGGTCCCGCCGGTCCATTTTTCCACCATGGTCAGCAGGTCCTTTTTACGCAGCGGCTTGGCAATGTAATCGTCGGCCCCCACTTGCAGGCATTTTTCCCGATCGCCTTCCATGGAGTGTGCCGTGACGGCAATAATGGGCACACGCACCGCCTCGGTTCCCTGGGAGCCTTGATTGGCCTCCAAGCGCCGGATGGTTTTCGTGGCCTCATAGCCATCCATCACCGGCATCTGCATGTCCATTAGAATCAGCTGATACGCCTGCATTTGATGCATATCCAGGGCAGCCTGGCCATTTTCGGCCAGGTCGACCGAGAAACCGGCCCGTTTCAGATGATGCAGGGCCACCTGTTGATTGGTGGGATAGTCCTCCGCCAGAAGGATCCGAATGTGTTGTCTGCGATTTTCCGCCAGGGTATGCCGGGTGACCAGGTCGCGGGGCAAGCTGCCTTCTCGGCGAGCCGCACCCATCACCAGTTCGATGGTTTTCTTGAGTTCAGTTGTTTTGACCGGTTTGTGCAAATACCCGTCCACCCCCCAATCCTGGCAGCGTTTTCCATCACCAATGGTGCCAATGCCCGTCAAAAAGATGATCCGCGTGTCTCTTAACTGCCCGTTCCCGCGAATGGCCGCCGCCAATTCATAACCGTCCAACCCCGGCATCCGGATATCTGTAAGGACCAGATCAAACGGTTGGTCGGCTGCATCCGCCAAAAGCCGGTCAAGCGCTGTCTGGCCATCAGCTGTTTCTTGAACCTCACAATCCAAATCTTTCAGAAATTCGGTCAGGGAGAGCCTGATGGGCTGGAAATCGTCAACAACCAGGATTTTAAGGCCGGCGAGAGATTGATGGTCAGTTTCGATTTTATGCTCACTGGCCGGCACTTTATCGAACACAGCCGTAAACCAGAACGTCGATCCCTGACCCTCTTTGCTGTGCACCCCGATTTCCCCTCCCATCATCTCTACCAACTGCTTGGAGATAGTGGTCCCCAACCCGGTGCCGCCATATTTGCGGGTCGTCGACCCGTCAGCTTGGGTAAAGCTTTCAAAAATCGTGGCCAGATAGGCTTCGGGAATTCCGATGCCGGTATCTTGGACCTCAAATTGTACTTTTACTTTTTGCGCTGTATCCTGATCGATCCTGGCCCTGATGGTAATAGCGCCCTGCTCGGTAAATTTCAGGGCATTACCGGCCAGGTTGTTGAGAATCTGTCGCAAACGGCCGGCATCACCGCTCAACCACGCCGGTACTTCCGGGGCCAGGTGGGAGGCGAATTCCAGACCGTGGTTCTTGGCCCGAATGGCAATAGAGCTGGTTACATCTTCGATAAGCAGCCGCAAGTTGAAAGAGATAGGGTGCAATTCAAACTTCCCGGCCTCTATTTTGGAAAAATCAAGCACGTTATTGATGATATCCAGGAGGCTGGCGGACTCTTTATCAATCGTCTCTAAAATAGTACGTTGGTCTTCATCGAGGGCCGTGCCCAGGGCCAGTTCCGCCATGCCGATGATCCCGTTCAAGGGCGTTCGAATCTCGTGGCTCATGTTGGCCAGGAATTCGCTCTTGGCAATATTGGCGGCTTCAGCGGCTTTCTGGGACCGCTTCAATTCGTGCTGGGCCAGCATGCGCTCGGTGATATCGAAAAAGACCCCGCTGATGTAGTCTATCTCCCCGTGCTCGTCACAAATAATCTGGCCCCGCTCCCGGACCCAGCGAATCTCTCCGGAACTGGAGATAACCCGGTATTCACGTCTGTACTGCCGATCCGACTTCAAAGCGGCGATAAAGCGTTCGCGGACTGAGTCAAGGTCTTCGGGCAGAATGAGGCTCTTCCACTGAATTCGACCCGCATTGATATCCTCGGCCGTATAACCCACAATGGCTTCGATTTTTTCATCGTAAAACTCTACCGACCAGTCTTTGTAACCCCGGAAGACCACGCTGGGCAGGTTTTCAAGCAGCAGCCTGAACTTGCGTTCGCTCTCTTTCAGCTCCTCCTCGGCTTTTTTGCGTTCCGTAATATCGATAAAGGCTTCAAGTAGAACCGCTTCGTTATCCAGGACCAGGGGAATCACACTTTTCAATATGGGAACAGGCTTGCCGGCCCGGGTCATCAACACCCGTTCGGATCTATCGATTTCCATATCAAGATCCAGAACCGGACACTGGTCATGTTCCGCCAGACAAATCGTCTCATGGCACACCAACCCGTCGACGTCTTCAGGTCTGTCATACCCCATCATTGCAAGGGCGGCCTGGTTGGCATAGCGGACCTTTTTATCCCGGCTCACAATCAAGACCCCATAGGGCATGGAATCTAAGATGGTTTGCAGTACGCCCCTTGACCGACGGAGCTGTTCGGTCTGGTCGGCCACAAGTTCTTCCAAATTGTCACGGTGCTGAAGCAGTTCCTTTTCGATTTTCTTGCTGTGCGAAATATCCCGGACAACCCCGCGAAACCCGGTCGGATTGCCGTCTTTATCCTTTATCAGGGAGACCGAAGTCTGCGCATGCATGGTTTTTCCGTCCGGTCGATTCAACACATAGTCAATGGCCCGTTCCGGAAGTCCGGTCTTGTAAACTTTCTTGAAAAGCTCAACGAGACGGGGAAGGTTCTCGGGATCAACGTACTGGTGGTAGTTAAGGCCGATGAGATCTTCCCGGGAATGTCCCACCAGTTCACAAAGCGCTCGGTTATAGAAGGTCAGATTACCCTGGAGGTCCACCTCAAAGAAAGCGTCATTAATATCTTCAATGATGCGGCGGTACTTTTCTTCGCTTTCCTGTATTTTTTCTTCGACCTCCTGCCGGTAATGGAGCAGGCTGTCAAGATCCTCTTTGATCAGAGCAATTGCATCGAAAACCGGGAGAAAGGGATGTTGCGGATCAATCTCTTTTTCGAGGATACGGCCCTCCTTGTCCCAATCGATACTACCCACAAAATGCATTAATTCATCTACATAGCTGTCGATGGTATTCTTTGCGGCCGGCTTGCGCCCGGCAGGCCGTCGACCCGTCTTTACGCCAGGCCGGGCTGACCGCTGCTCCCGGATTACCAGCGCCTGTACCTCTTGAAAGCTATCCACCAGGCGAATTTCGAATGGAACGAAACCGGAACCCATGAGAATCGTTGCTTTTAAAACCCGGTCAGCACCATAAAAAATGCATTTGCTGAAAGGGTGTTTCTGGTAGAGGGCCTTCACTGCGGCGAGCATCTGTCTCCGCGTTTTTAGATTCCGGATGGATAGTCCTTTAATACCTTGCACCATATAGTAATTGCTGTTCCCAGGGTCCCGCAACCGGGCGGCTTTGTGCCAGAGTTGAAAAACCGGTTTGATATTTTCCGGTCCCAAAACACCCTCGTAGATACCGTGCAAAATGCAGTGGTCCTTGATTTCCAGGTTAAAACGCCCTTGCGACAATGCAATAGACTCCCTGAAAACTTCCGAACCGCCGCGGTCACCGTTCGTCAGCGATGCGGATGTCGCCTCAACCGGGTCGAACAGGTCGATCTCCAACAATTGTCCAGCCCGCCGTAGGGCATCGGCATAGGACCCCAGCAGTTCGACATTGAATTTGACGATGTGGAGGGCCCGGCCCAATCTCACGCTCAGTTTCATCGGGAAGGAGGTGTTGTAAAAAATGACCGCCAACAGATGGTCCTGGTGCCTGGTAAAAAAGTCGATATACAGATTTCGGGCTTTCGATTCCGCCCCCTTGAGTTCAGAATAATCCTCCAAAACAATGAACCGGTGATCACTGGTCGGCTTGTTTTCAAACAGGGATTCCATAATCCGACCATAATTTTGCACACCGGCCACATCGGTATATCCGGTAGCCTTGGTGGAAATGAGCGCATCCGTCAGCATGCCGGTTGTGTAGGCATGCTGGTTGGAAACATACAGCCATTCCGGTTTGCGCAAAATTGAAAGACCGGTCAGCGGGCAGGTATTCTGGTGGGCATGGATATCACGAATGGTTTCCGCAAACTGCATCGTATTTCTCAACGGTCTGCACGGCAGAATGGTTGAGCCCCAAGGTAGAAGTCAACTGAACGCGTCTATCGAGAACTATCGCGTGACACTGAAAAAATCAGCTATCCTCTGTGAATACGAAGTGTTAGCGGTCCAAAGCGGTCAAATTCAATTATGAGGATATCGCTGGCCATATATATCGGCCAATTCCTCTTTTTCTATAGGATAAATTGTGTTGCAATGATGGCATATAATTTCGTGCGGAAAGGGACCATTATCGCGTAAATCCTTTAGATCCGTTACCGGCAGCAGCATCAGCATGCTTTCGATTTTGCTCCGGTTGCAGTGGCACATGAACTCCACCCGATAATCACCTAAAAAATCCGGGTGGTATTTCGCAAACGCGTCTTGCACCAGACTTTCGGCAGGCTCACCAGCAGCGAACCGTTCACCGATAGACGGTAGTTCCGTCACCAGGTTTTCCAGATCCGCCAGGATAGCATCATCCGCCTCCGGCATTGCCTGTAAGTAGAGGCCGCCGGCGCCGGTCACATGCCCACCGGTATCAAAATTAACGCTGAGATTGAAGGCCGTGGGAATCTGCTCGGAGGTGAGATAGTACCAGGCCAGATCACGGGCAATGGAACCATAGTGCATTTCAACCTGCCCGGTAAAGGGTTGCTTGGCGTCTTCCAGAAAACGGGTAACCCGGATGAACCCGGCACCGAAATAGGGCGACAAGTTGAAACTCTCGGGCGGCTTTTCCAGAGGAATCGGCACCTGTTTCAGGTGACCACGCACCTCGCCGAAAGCGTTGGCTTCCACTTCCAGACCCCGTATGGGACCGGAACATTCGATTTTCAACCCAACCCGGTCGCTGCCTTTGAGGCTGGCGGTCATCAAACCCGCGCCAAGATAAGCGTGGCCGAGCACCAGGGTTTCCAGGATGCCCAGCTCGTGATTGGCCCGCATTTCATTCACCATCCGGGTGCCGTGCAAGATGGCGCCCCGGACCTGGCCCCCTGCCAGGAGAAACCGGTGGATCCGATCCCTGGCACTGGCGAGGTGCTGCTCTTTCGGCGTATTTCCGTATGGCTGTTTTTTTATCATATTCTAAGTAGCCCGCTCCCTCCAAAATATGAACGAGTCACAGTATTTAAGGCCCCAGGTGCGGCCTGTCAACGCATGCTGAGGGCCGAAACACCAACTCATGAGACATTATTTGACAATTCGGGGGTTTGGGACATATCATAAAGATATCACACAAAGGGCAATCCAATAAAATCATGACGATATATGATCTAACCGAGTTCCTGCGACTCTCCTCCGCACTTAACTACAACTTGAGTGCCGCGTCGATGAACCGCTACAATGTCCTGCGGTTTATCCTGGGCGGCAAGTCGTTGCACAGCGATCGCCAAAAGGATAAAGAGCACAAGGCCATCGTCATGGATGCCCTCAATTACCTCTTCAGCGCCTACAGCCACAAACGCAGGCGCCTCGGTCCCATGGCCGTCCTCCATCCTCTGCGCGCTTCGGCGGTTTATGCCAAGGCGCCCCGCTATCTCAATATCGTCGACATCCTATCCGCCCTGCTGCACGATATCCTAGAGGATATCCGCCCCCTGGATTTCGAGGACCATGAATGGGAAAAGCTGGAAAGCATGCTGTATGAACTGCTGGGCAAGCTTGATCAGGACGACGAATGGCGCTTGATGGAGCGCCTTCAGGCGCTTACGCGGTTTGAAAGTGAAACCTATTATCAATATATCGGCCGGCTGCTGGATCGGGCCAAAAACATCCCTGAGCTCATCCAGATAAAACTGGCCGACCGTCTGGACAATACCCTGGACATGCGGATAGACATTGCCGACCCCATTGAGGGTATCGACTTCTTCGAAAACCTCTTCCAGATCCTGTTCGTGGAGAATTTCAAAGGATTTGATCCGGATTCCGACCATCCGCCCAGTGCCACCCTCAACGGTGCCAAGCGTCTCTATCAATTATTTAAAAATGCCGTCTTGCTGTCCATGATACGACAGAAAGACACCCCCCCACGCGACAACTCCTCCCAGCTCTTCTTCGAAGCGGTCAGCTCGGCCAGCTTGAAAGAAGCCCAGCGCACGTTCATGCACATCCTCGGCTATCACCATACGGACCTGGAAAAGGCTCGGGTCCTCCTGCTCGATGCCATGGAATATTGCTACAAAGGGCGTATCGATGCCATCACCAAAGTAACCGAAGGCCAGACTTTGGATGGCCTTTTTACAACCTATTTCGGTCCCGTGCACAGCAAAACCCGCAATGAAAAGCTGGCCCTGCTGTATGACAACAAACCGTTGATGTTGGAAGCCTCGGTGGCATTTATCGTTATTTTCTTGAGTTTTCTCAACGATCCCGAATTTTACGTGAAAGGCATTACCACGGAAGGGATCTCTCCCGATTAATTCCTAATTAAAGCAAAGAACCCCGTGGATTGTATGGGTGTCCGATAGTCACCGACCGTTCACCCTCCCCCAGCCCCTCCCGTCAAGGGAGGGGAGCATGTAGGCGGGATGCAGCCGTAAAGCCGAGGGTCGAATTTCTGATGCAGCAGGGTAGCAATCTTTCTCCTCCCCCTTGACGGGGAGGCCGGGTGGGGGTGCTGATGGGTTCAGGCAATGTTCAAAAAATAAAACAAGCCCACAGCAACTAATATTAGGGCAAAACCATAGGCTCCCCTACCTCCAGGGCCTTTTCCTTCCCGTAAAGAATCTCTACCAGCTTCAGCGCAAATTCCAAGGCCGTCCCCGGCCCCCTGCTCGTAATACAGTTTCCATCGACCACTACCCGGCTTTCGATGGATGCATTTGGAACGAGTTGGTCCGCAAAACCGGGATGCGTGGTGGCTTGGCGGTTCTCAAGCAGCCCATGTGTCTGGAGAACGACTGCCGGGGCGGCGCAAATGGCGCCGAAGAAGCCGCCCCCGCTGGCCTGCTGTTTTAAAATTGTGATCAGATCGGCCGAATCGCGCAGGTTCTCGGCACCGGGGATACCCCCGGGTAGAGCGATCATGTCGAATGTATCGGCCAGGCACTCACCGATCAATTTATCCGCCACGATCTTGACACCCCGGGAGCAAGTGACCTCTTTCTCTCCCACGGAAGCGACCACAACCTCTGCCTCCGCACGACGCAAAACATCGATTATGCAAACCGCCTCTATCTCTTCGGTGCCGTCGGCAATGGGCACCAGCACTTTTTTAGTCATCCTTCCTCCCCTTATGAGTGTCCAGCCACAAATGGTAGATTTTGATTAAGGGTGACTCAAAGCTAGTGCCTTGCGTGGTGCAAGGCTTGAGCACGAACTGCGCACGACAGTGCGCCCCATTTGCGGTTTTGTTTTTCTCTGCGCCTCTGCGTCTCTGCGGGATGCATGGGGCCTTTTCACCTTAAACCCTAAAAACTTATCCTCGCGCAGAGACGCCGAGGCGCAGGGAAAAACACATTTTGTTCCGGCTTCGCCGGCTAAAACCGAAAACCCCGTAAGTCAGGTTACTAGCCTAGCGTATAAAATTGATGATTTATAGACTTGGTCACCGTGAAACGCTAAAACTCAGCCTTTCCTGCGGATTGTGAAAACCGCTTCGGGACCTCCACACGAGGTAGCGGGTTTTGATCAAAGCTAAAAAGGCAATTTCAAGTCCCCCAATACATTCCCACCGATATTTAAGCGCTTCTCCAATTCGCCCTGGATATCACCGAACCCGCCCAGGGCACCTTTGGCCTCACCGGCCGGCCCTTGCAACTGGGCCGATATCTGGGTCTTTAGTTGTTTTTTCAGAGCTGCGGTTTGCTGGTGAACCACTTTTCCCATGGCGGATTTGAGAATTCTGTCAACGTCGGACTTAACGGTCACGACATAGTTTTCCAAAGTCCCGTTGACATCGGCATTGGCGGTTAACGTGGACAGATCTTCAAGGGCGCGGCCCAAGGCTTTTACCAACGGGCTCGCTTGCGCGGAGGTATCCACGGACAGGCTGGTCTGCTTCAGGGCCGCGGTGATGAGAGCCGCCAGGTCTTTGCCTTTCAGGCTTGAATCGATTTTCAAATCGGCGATGGCCTTTTTAATCACGATCGGCACACCGGTGTCTGCCGGGAGCTTGAAGTTTTCGAGCAGGTAACCCTGCACGACCCCCTTTAGGGTATTGATGGATTGGGCCGGATTGGAATGATCCAGACTGCCCAGTATTTTAATCAAGTCTAGTCCATCCAGTTTCTGGCCGGCAAGTTCAAAAGTCGTGGGCCGGCCAAGTTGCTGCGGCACCGTGGTAATGTCCTTGAAGACGCCTTTAATGGTTCCGGATTTCAATACCACGCTGGCTTCGGCCTTGCGAACCAGGACAAAGGGCATATCAGCAGCTGCCTCGCTTTTTGTTTCGGGAGCCTGCGTTCCGGTGCCCGGCTTCTTATAGCGATCATACCATCCCAGGGCCTTTTGAACCCACTGGCACATCTGGTCGCCCATGAGAACCCGGCTCATGTTACCGAGACTTTTCGGCGACAGGGCATACTTGTTGGCCAATCTATTCACATCCGCCATGGGATTGGCGGCGAGTCTGTCAATTTTGCGGTTCAGGGCGGCAATCTCACTGTTCAGGTTGTTTTGTGCATTCTTCAAGGCGTCCAAATCCCGCTGGATGTCCTTCTGAATATTCTGAATGCCACCGGCCGCTGTCAGAAACCCACTCAACTGGCCACCGCCGCCGGTCAGTTTTTCAAAACGGGCCTTGTAGGATTCCAGCTTTTTTTGGTCCGGCAGCCCGCCCAGTTTCTTTTTCCAGGCGGTTTGCTGGGCGGCGATATCCGCCTTGACAGCTTTTACCGCGTCTAAAGATTCCAGTTTTTCGCTGCTCAAGATATTGTTCACATCCGACAATTCCAGGGCCGGCATGGCAACCTCGCCACAGCCGCTGGCCGCTTTTTCCTTGGCTTTATCTTCGGCCGTTGGGGTCAGACCCGGAACAGCCCCGGATGTTTGGCGCGGTGTGTTGAATTGCACCCGATCCATGGTCATATCGTCGATGATGACCTTTTTTTCCAGAAGCGGCATCACATCCAGGGTAAATTTGACGGTAGCGGCCCTCACCGCGTTTTCCATGGGGTTGTCCGGATTGGTCACTTCCAGGCCGGTCAGGGTAACCCCCAGGGGAAACAAGGAGAGGTCCGCCCCGGCCAGGTCGACCCGGGCACCTACAGCCTGCGTACCGTGCTTTTCAACATTCTTTTCAATAATGCCGTCAATCATGAACAGCGCAATAATCGCAACCAGGACAATAACGCCCAGTCCAACCGCCAGGCCTTTCAATCCCAACCATTTATTCATGCTACGCCTCCCAATACCGGTTTGCTATAACTTCCTTTAGGCTCCCACAAAATATTTCACAGGAAGGTTGCGTAGTCAAACTTTGCGCGGATTTTCGTTCTTTGAAGAGGGCGTCACAAAATATGAGTTGATCAACAGACCGCCTTTTTGTTAGTCTTTGATCTTGTTAAATAAATGACACCAGAGGCTATCTTAACAGCGCATGGGGGCAACATTCATGTCCAGCAATCGCAAAAAACTGAAAGGCGTCGTGACCGGCTTTCTGTTTGTGATCCTGGTTTATGCGATCAGCGGATGCTCGGCCAAGCACGTGGCCGTGGACCAGATCGCAACCATGGTGGATACCGGCATGGCCGCCTTTGAGGCCGATGACGACATGGAGATGCTCAAGACAGCTTTCCCCGGCAACATCAAACTGCTTGAAGCCATGCTGGTGAACCAGCCGGACAATTACAAGATGCACGTCCTGCTGGCCCGGCTTTACGGAAGTTATGCCTTTGCTTTTCCGGAAACCGAGATGGAAGTGGCGGTTCTGGCCGATGACGAAGAAGAGACCGGGCCGGATCCAACCGTTCTGCGGGCAACGGCTGATCGTTATTATCAAAGAGGCGCCGCATACGCTCTGCGTGCCCTTGAGCTTGAGTACCCCGGCATCAGCGTAAAACTCAAGGATAAGGATTTAGGGCCGGAGAGCATCCGAAGCATTCAAGCGGCGGACATACCCGCCCTGTTCTGGTACGGGTTTAACCTCGGGGCGCATATCAACCTCAATAAAAACTCCGTCCGCGCGCTGGCGCAAGCACATTTGGCCGTGAAGGCCATGCAGCGGGTCATTGATCTGGAACCAGCCTATTATCATGGCGGGGCCCACCTCTTTTTCATGGTCTGGTACGGCAGCCGATCACCCATGATGGGGGGGAGCCAGGACAAAGCGAAGGAACACTATCAGGCGGCCCAAGCCATTGCCGGCAACGAATTGTTCCTGGCAGACCTCTATTACGCCCGGTTTTGCCTGTATCAGGCCGGCGAACGGGGGGCATTTCTTGAGGTCCTGGAACAGGTGGTGGCATCTAAAGACAAAGTACCCGAACTACGTATGCTGAACGCTGTCGCGGCCACTCGGGCAGCCGCTTATTTGGAAGCAATAGATGAATTTTTTGATTAGAAGCTAACTCTAAAAGTCTTTTGGCCCAATCTCGGCGTTGGGCGCGAAATTTAAATCCTCGAAATACTCGAGTATTCCTCCGGTTCAAATATCGCGCCCGCCTTGACCTTGAACCAAAATCCGTATTTGAGATAGCTTCGAGCAGAAGCGTTAGCATATTAAGGAAAAACCATGAAGAAACTCAGTTTAACCCTGGTAATCGTCACCCTGACTCTGACCTTGGCCTGGGCAACCAGCGCCCTGGCCCGGCCAACCACGATAAAGGTTGCCCTGGTAACGCCGGACGGCAGCACCTGGAATAACACGATTCGGAAAATGGCGACCGAATTAAAAAAGAAAACCAATGAACAAGTCAAACTGAAAATATATCCGGGCGGTGTGAAAGGCGACGAATTGGATGTCCTGCACCAGATGCGGGCCAACCGGATTCACGCTTCCGGGTTTTCGGGCGTCGGCATGGGGGTCATTCTGCCACAGGTTAGAATCCTGGAAGCCCCCCTGCTTTTTAAAAACTATGCTGAAATCGACCACGTCAAAGCCAATCTCTTCGATCAATTTGCCACGGCGTTTGAAAGGAAAGGGTATGTATTGCTAGGGTTCGCCGAAGCCGGCTTCGTCTACTTTTACTCCAAAAAGTCCCTGAAGGGTCCGGAAGCCCTCAAGTCGGTTAAAATGTGGGCCTGGAAGGGAGATCCGGTTGCCGAGACTTTTCTGAAAACATTTGGGATCCGCACCTACCCGCTCCATTTGGCCGATGTCAACACCGGTTTGGAAACCGGCATGATCGACAGCTTTTATTCTCCGCCCCTGGCCGCCGTGGCTTTCCAGTGGACGACCCGGGTCGAGCATATTCTGGACTACCCCATGGTCAATTCCACCGGTGCCCTGCTGATCAGCAAGCGTATGTTTCGGCGGCTCTCCGAGGAGAATCAAGCCCTCCTCAGAGACATTTCCCTGAAATACTGCGCCAAGCTGGTGGACCTGACCCGTCAGGAAAACAAGGAAGCCCTGGTCGAGTTGACCAAAGCCGGTATACAAGTGGATACCCCCACTGAGGACCAGATTGCGCTCCTCCAGGAGAATGCCCGTAAAACCTACGCCAAGAATATCCCAGCCCTCTATTCTCAGAAACTGTTCGATCAGGTGAACGGTATTCTGAAGGCTTTTCGGGCTGGGCAGCAATGAACAAGGGCTCCAGGGGCCGAGGGTTCAAGGGGTCGAATGAATGACGTAAAACTAAAACAGTGGTTGCTTCCGCAGGTGAATTACAGGGTATCACCAGGCTCTTGATGATAGAAGCATGATAGCGGTGTAAAAGATTCAAGATGTGATTAGAGCATTAATGTGCCTCGATTCGGGCGCTTTTTCATTTGGACCCTGGACCCCTTGAATCCTTGAACCCTTTCTTCATTTGAAATGCCAAATTTCTTTAACTACCAATGATCATACTGAAAAAAGTTGATACCTGGTTGGCTGCGATTGAAAAAGCCATTGCCGTGACCCTGTTCTTCGCCCTGGTTGCTTCCATTGCCGTTAATATCGTAGCCCGTAATCTGTTCCAGGTTTCGTTTCAATACCTGCTCGAAATGGGTCCCGCGCTGGTCCTCTGGCTGGCCCTGATCGGGTCAACCCTGGCCTTAAGGGAAAACCGTCATATCCGTATCGAACTGGTCTTGCGTTTTTGTCCACCACGTCTGGCAGCCCTGGCCGGCCGGGTATGCGGTCTTTTCGGCATGGTGATCATGGCGGTCTTGGGGTATGGCTCACTGGAATTCGTGACCAACGAGGTGGCAATTTTCGGAGCCCGAGGTTGGCTGGCGGTCGTGTTCCCGGTATTTTTCACCATCGCCTTTTTCAGATTCTTCACCCAGGTCCTGGCAGTCGCACCAGGCAATTCGGCGACGCTTGTCCCTGAATCAGAAACAACCCCAGGAGAGCCGGCCCCATGATCAGCTACCTCCCACTGGCGATCGGCGGCGTGCTTCTTTTCGCCCTCCTGGAAGCCCCGCTGTTTACCGTGATCATCGGGATATCGATGGTCTGCCTATATGCCATCGACCTCGATTTCATGGCGCTGCAAACCATCCTCATCGAGATAAACCGACTGGCGTCCATGCCGGTGTTGGTGGCCCTACCGTTGTTTACCTTTACCGGATGCCTGCTGACTGAAACCAACGCACCGCGCCGCATTATGAATTTCATCCAGGCCTTTGCCGGCTGGCTGCCCGGTGGTCTGGCCATCTCCGCGCTGTGTTCGTGTGCCCTTTTTACGGCCCTGACGGGCGCCAGCGGGGTGACCATCGTAGCGCTGGGCGGTATTTTATACCCGATATTGCTTGAAAAAAACTACGGTTCAAAATTTTCTCTCGGCCTGCTGACCACTTCGGGCAGTCGCGGCCTGCTCTTCCCGCCCAGCCTGCCCATCATCCTCTACGGGGTGGTAGCCCAGGTCGATATCGGCCTGATTTTCAAGGCCGCGCTGGTCCCCGGCCTGTTCATCATCCTGGTCCTGGCACTGTACATCGTCTGGCACGAGTGGCGCAAACCGATAGAGGCCGCCAGCCCGCGCACACCGGTTTCATTTCCCCGGGTAAAACAGGCTTTCCGGGAAGGCATGTGGGACTGGCCGATTCTGCTTATCATTCTCGGCGGGGTTTACGGTGGATTCGTGACCATCGCGGAAGTATCCGCCCTGGTGCTTGTGTACGTATTGATCGTGGAATGTTTTATCCTCAAGGAAGTATCGTTTTTCCGCCAATTGCCCAAAGTCGTCATCGAGAGCGCCATTTTGTCCGGTGCCATCATCATTATTCTCGGTGCCGCTCTGGGCCTCACGGGATATCTGGTCGATGAACAGATCCCGGATAAGATTCTGGAGTTCCTGACCTCGCTTACCGAAAACCGCTATGTGTTCCTGGCGGGTTTGAATCTCTTTCTCCTGGTGGTCGGCTGTATGATGGATATCTTCTCGGCCATCGTCATCGTGGTGCCCATCATGATCCCGGTCGCTTTGACCTATGGTATTGATCCCATCCACCTGTGCATCATTTTCCTGGTTAACCTGGAAATCGGCTATTCTACCCCCCCGGTGGGTATCAACCTGTTCATCGCCAGTCTCAAATTCGAAAAACCGGTAACCACGCTCTACCGGGCCTCGGTTCCCTGGTTGATCCTGCTGCTGTTGCTGCTGGCCGTTGTCACGTACGTTCCAACCCTCAGCTTGTTTGCACTCTAACTTGACAATAATTCAGCAATTGCTCATTATGTGGGTATACCTCTACCGCTATGGCCTATGAATGATCGTGCCGGAGGGCCTGGAAAATGGACAACAAAAAGCCCCAAAAAAAGCGCGCCTTTTTTGATCGCAGGTCCGGCCAGGACCGCCGCAGAGCCTATAATATCGACTACTTTCTTGAAGGCGGGCGTGAACGGCGCACCAATTCTAAAGGTGAACGCCGCAACCAGGAGAAAGACCGCCGCAGAAACTGGATCAAAATCAGTCCTTGGAGCAGCCTGAAATTTGAGGAACCCCAGCCGGAAGAGGCCGACAGCGATGAATCGGTTGATACTGAATAGAAGCCATCTCAAAAAAGTCTTTTAGCCCAAACTCGGCGTTGGGCGCTCGGTTCAAGTCCTCGAAATACTCCAGTATTCCTCCGGGTTGAACCTCGCGGCCGCCTTGATTTTGAACTAAAATCCATTTTTGAGATGGCTTCTAAACAACCACCCGTGCCTTGTCAAAATCCCCTAAGCATACTGTTTGAATTGGAGGAACCGTCATGGACACAGCGCCACTGAATCCCGGTGATCTTTTCGAGATTTCGGGCTATTACTGGAAGACCTGTACCCTGCATGCGGGTGTAAAGCTAGATATATTTACCGTGCTGGGCAAAGATCAGCGCACGGCAGATGAAATTGCAACAGCCCTTGATGGGGACCCCCGGGCGGTGGGCATGCTTCTCAACGCCCTGGTTGCCATGGGGCTTCTTGAAAAAGAGGGCGATCATTTTTTCAATACACCAGCGGCAGGCACGTTTTTATCCAAAGATTCAGAGCGTTACATCGGCTATATGATCAAGCACCATCACCACCTGGTCCAGTCCTGGGCGCAACTGGACAAGGCGGTTAAAACGGGACAGTCGATAACAAAAGATTCCGAATCGTCCGATGAGGAGCGGCGGGAAAGCTTTCTCATGGGCATGTTCAACATAGCCATGGGGATTGCCCCGGTCGTGGCCGACGATATCGATTTGGGAGGTAGAACGAAACTTCTGGATTTAGGCGGCGGACCCGGCACCTATGCCATCCATTTTTGCCTGGCCAACCCGCAACTTTCGGCCGTAATATTCGACCTGCCCACTACCCGGCCTTTCGCGGAAAATACGGTCACAAGATTCAATCTGGCCGATCGCATCAGCTTTGAACCGGGCAGTTATCTCACCGATGCCATACCGGGCCGTTATGACGCGGCCTGGTTGTCCCACATCCTGCACCAGGAATCACCGGCGGATTGTCAGGAAATCATCAACAAGACCGTTTCCGTTTTGGAACCCGGTGGGCTGCTCATGATCCACGAATTCATTTTGGATAATAGTCTGACCAGCCCCCTTTTCCCGGCCTTGTTTGCACTCAACATGCTGCAGGGAACCGAAGCGGGGCAGTCTTATTCCCAGGCCCAGTTGGAAGAGATGCTAAGAAAAGCGGGCGCGAGCAATATCGAAAGGCTACCGTTCCAGGGCCCCACCGAATCGGGTATCCTCATTGCTATGGTATAATGGTTTCGATCTTGGAGATTAGGAATCCGGGTCCTGCTTAAAAAAGCGTTTTGAGAAATCCTGCATGGCGATTTCATCTTCCTGTCAAAAAATCATAAGCCGTCTGAATTTCTTTGAATTTTTCTTCAGCCAGCGCCTGAAATTCCGATCCCAGATGGGCAATTTTGTCAGGATGGTATTTGTTCGCGAGGGCTCGATAGGCTTTGTGAATGTCTTCTTTGGAAGCGCCTGGTTCGATTTCCAGGATTTCGTATGGACTTTTAGGTTGAACCTGACCGGTTTTGCTTTGCGACTTGTGACGGTCGTACTGTTCACCCGCTCTGCCCTTCTGCCCAGCAACGGTACCCCTGAGAAAATACCGCCAGAGCAGGTAGAGGACGACGATATCATCTATCCAGCCGAACCCAACCAGCCAGTCCGGCAGCAGGTCCCGCGGAAACGCAAGGTACGCCAGGGCAAGTATGATCAATATGGTTTTCAGCGTCAAAGTTCTGGAAACTCCGGCTTTTTTCGGGACATGAAGGCCGTGATGCCATGCACGCATTCCCCGGCGGTGATCAGGTCCACCGCTTTCTCATATTCGAGATCCAGGGCCTGGGCGTAGGACAAATCCGGTGTTCTGCGAATGACCTCCAGGGCGCTGCGGACGGCCAGTGGTCCGTTGGCAGCGATCCCCTGGGCCATCAGCAAGGCTTCCGCGCAGGCATTCCCGGGTGAACTGATCCGATTGACCAGCCCGGCCTCATAAGCCCGTTCGGCCCCCACACTGCGACCCGTCAAAATTAACTCCCCGGCCAACCCCGGACCGACCAGGCGTGTCAAGGCCACCCCGCCCCCCCAATCGGGCATCAGGCCCAGGCGCACCTCGGAAAAACTGATTTTCGCATTGGGGTCCATCACTCGCAAGTCACACCGCATGGCCAATTCGGCCCCACCACCATAAGCATTCCCGTTGATGGCAGCGATGATCGGTACTGGAAGTGCTATCAGGCGGTCAACTACACCGCGCAGTCGGGAAATCAAGTTTTCGACCGGCTGCCGTTGGTTGCTGAAAACACCATCCATGACCGCCTCGATCTGGGGATTATCTGGATTAACATCCATGCCGGCGCAAAAAGCGGCCTCCCCGGCACCGGTAATGACCACAACGTAGGGAGGGTCCTCTTCAAGGGCAATGACCGTTTCTTCCAAAGCGGTCCACATGTCCGCATTCATGGTGTTCTGGCGATCCGGTCTATCCAGGGTGACAATCGCAATTTGATCCCGGTGTTCGAGGTGCACGTTAGCAGCGGCCATGTATCCCCCTTCCCGTTGAGGTTTGGTTCGGGTTGTCGCATCTGTTATGCTGCCTTAAATATGTTCAGCTTTCCTTTTTTTGGCAACCCATAATGTGCAAATCGACATGGCGGCGGATTCGGCCAGAATTTCGTCGCGCTAGCGTGCGAAAAACCGGTCATGCTCACAGCAACAGCGATTTTTTGGTTTTGTCCGGCGAAGCCGGTTAAATATTTGGGTTTCTCTGCGTCTTTGCGTCTCTGCGCGAGAATATTGCTTCTATGGCATAGCCAACTATCTCTGACCCCCACAAGCCGGGGCAGGCTTGACCCTGAGGACCAAGTTTTAAAGACGGAAAAAATAGAATGTGCCCATGCAAACATTGGGCTTCGACGGCAATTTCACCTATTATGCCAAGCGCCTGTTGCCCGGTCTGGTATGGGCAGCATGGATTGAGATGTAAGGAAAGTTCAAATGAAACAATTATTAGTGGCAATTTGATCTTTGCACAAAATAGAAAAGCGGCACCTGCTTGAGCAGGGCCGCTTATCAGTTTTATCTATATTCTCGGCAACTAATTAATTGCGTCCGCCATCAGTTCCCCCACCCGTTTGGTAAAATTGGCCGGGTCCTCGATCTTGCCGCCTTCACTGATGGTGGCCAGATCAAGCAGCAGGCCGGCGTAGTCCTTGAGCACCGGATCGGCGGCGTCCTTTTGAAATATCCCGTTGATCTTGTCCATCACCGGGTGTTCCATGTTCAGCTCAAGTACCCGCTTGGTGTCCGGGGTCTGCTGGCCGGACGCCTTGAGGATCTTTTCCATGTAAGCACTCATGTCGTGGTCTTCTCCGGAAAGACAGGCGACCGAATCCGTCAGGCGGGTGGAGGGTTTGACCTCCTTGATCTTCTCTTCCAGAATTATCCTGATCTGTTTGAAAAGACCTTCATATTTGTCTTTTTTGCCCTCATCGACCTCATCCAGCCCTAGATCCCCCTTTTCGGCACTTTTGAGGGATTTTCCGTCGAACTCGGTCAGCGATTGGGCCACCCATTCATCCACCGGGTCGGACATGAGCAGTACTTCGTAGTCCTTGGCTTTAAGCTGTTCCAACAGCGGGCTGTTGAGCAGGGCGGCCATGTTGTCGCCGGTAATATAGTAAATGTCCTTTTGATCCGGCTGCATGTTCTCGACATACTCTTTCAGGGAGACCCACTGGCCGTCGGACTTGGTCGTTTTAAAACGGGCCAGCTCGGCAATTTTGTCCTTGTTTTCAAAATCAGTGTGAATGCCGATTTTTAAAACAGCACCGAACTCCTCGTAAAATTTCTCGTACTCTTCCTTTTCCAGGTTATTGAAAAGCTCAAACAGCTTTTTCACCAGGTTCCGGCGGATGTTTTTCACCAGGCGGTCCTGCTGGAGAATCTCGCGGCTCACGTTGAGATTCAGATCCGGGGCATCCACAACACCTTTCACGAATCGCAGGTACTCGGGCATGAGATCCTCACAGTCATCCATGATGAACACACGCTTGCAATAGAGGTGGATACCGTGCTTCGCCTCCGGGTTGAACAGGTCAAAGGGCGCCTTGGAGGGAATGTACAACAGGGCGGTATATTCGGTGGTGCCCTCGAACTTCTTGTGCAGATTTGTCAACGGCGGGTTCCAGTCGTGGCTGATGTGCCGGTAAAATTCCTCGTGCTCTTTTTCAGTTACGTCATCCTGGCTGCGGGTCCAGATGGCTTTCATGGAATTGAGGGTCTCTTCCTTGATAACCTTCCGGGTGGTTTCGCCGACCGTCTTGCCGTCCTTGTCTTTTAATTGCTCGCTGTCCGGAATGGGCTCGTCGCGTTCCACATCCATGACGATCGGATAGCTCACAAAATCAGAGTGCTGTTTGACGATGTTGCGTATCACCCATTCATCGGTAAAATCGGGATCATCATCCGCACGTTTTTTCAATTCCAGGGTGATGGTGGTGCCGCGGGCCTCCTTGTCGGCCTCTTCAATGGTATAGGTGCCGTCTCCAAAGGACTCCCAGCGGACGGCCTTGTCGCTCCCGGCCGCTTTGGTGAGGATGGTAATTTTATCGGCCACGATAAAGGCACTGTAAAAGCCGACCCCGAACTGGCCGATCAGTTCCGGTGCCAGGGTGTCGCTGTTGGCCTTCTCCAGGGCTTCCATGAACGCCGCTGTTCCGCTCTGGGCGATCGTCCCGATGTTTTCCATGACCTCCTCGTAGGTCATACCGATACCATTGTCTGTAATTTCAAAGGTTTGCTTAATACCGTCCGGAGTCAGTTTGATCTGGAACTCGGTATCGTCGTCCATAATGTCCGGTTCGATCTGGGCCTTGAACTTCAGGCGATCGATGGCATCGGATGCATTGGAGATCAATTCCCGCAGAAATATTTCCTGGTTGGAATACAGCGAGTTGACGATTAGCTTCAGTAGCTGCTGAACTTCGGTTTTAAATTCGTGGGTCTCTTTGTTGGGGGTCATCTTTGTTTCTTCTCCTGCCGAAATAAATTAAGGGTTTGGTAATTTTTGGGTATAAAATTAGTGCGATTTTTTATTTGTCAATCCTGCTTGAAATAACATGAAAAACAGGTAATATCAGCGCCATGACGGCTGAGAGGATTCACACGATACTACTCGGAAATACCCGCACGTTCCTGGTACCCGGAAAGGACGGATTTCTGTTGATCGACGGTGGGCACCGGGTCTGGGGCAACTGGTTTTTCAGATATCTTGCCAAAATCGGTGTCCAGCCTCGCCAAATCCGGCTGGCGGTCATCACCCACGTCCATTTTGATCATGTCGGCACCTTGCGGGCTGTGAAAAATTGTTGCGGCTGCAAGGTGGCCGTGCACACCCGAGAGGCCGATTTGCTGGCATCCGGAAAGGTGGTCATACCGCCCGGCACACTATTGCCGGGAAGGTGGGTAAAAGAAATGACGGATCGTTTTCCGAGAATGACCTGCCGGGTCTGTGCATTTGACCCTATTATGGCGGATCTATTGATATCCGAACCTATGGATCTGAAGGAACACGGCTTTGATGCCCACATCATTCCCACACCGGGACACACTGTTGGCTCCCTGTCCGTTTTGACAGCCGCAGGAAATGCGTTTGTGGGGGATCTTGCGGTGAATATGCCCTGGCTGGGCAGGCAGCGCTATTGTTCACCCTTCGGCTATAGTGCGGGTGAAATGAAAGCAAGTATGGAAAAGCTAATAAAAGAGGGGGCCCGGCGATTTTATCCGGCCCACGGCCGGCTGTTTGATGCTGCAAAGTGGCAAGAGTGCCGCCTATTAGCAGGGAAACCCTTTTCGCATTTCACTTGACCTCTCAAACCCTTAGTCCCTGGAACCCTAAAACAAAAGAGCAGGGGGAAGCCCCCCTGCTCTTTTATTAGGATTGGAACCGGTTAGCTTCTAAAGTTTCTTAAACGTCTGGTACGGTTCCTCGGTCAGCGCATTCCAGGAGTAGATATTGGACTGGAACTTGAGGAATGAGTCATAGACCTTCTTGCTCATGGGATCGCTGGCAGCCACTTCCTCGAGAACCTCCTTGGCCATTTTCTTCAGGGCCTTTAGGACCGGTTCGGGGAACTGCCGCAACTGGACTTTGTGCTCGTTGACCAGGGTCTGCAACGCCGCGTTGTTCTTGGCCTCAAACTCGGACAGCATCCAGAGGTTGGACCGGTAGGCCGCGGCTTCCACGATGGCCTGCAGGTCTGCGGGCAGGGTGTCCCAGGCCTTTTTGTTGACCATGGCTTCCAGGGCTGTTCCCGGCTCATGCCATCCCGGATAGTAGTAGTACTTGGCCGCCTTGTAGAAGCCCATCTTCAAGTCATGGAAGGGACCGACCCATTCGGTGGCGTCGATAACACCGCGGTCCAGGTTGGTGTAGATTTCACCGCCGGCCACCAGAATAGCGTTGCCGCCGGCCTTGGCCAGGACCTTGCCGCCCAGACCCGGAATTCTCATTTTCAGACCTTTGAGGTCATTGATGGTTTTGATTTCCTTGTTGAACCAGCCGCCCATCTGGACACCGGTGTTGCCGGCCAGAAGCGGTTTCAGGCCGAACTTGCCGTATACTTCTTCCCACAGTTCCATACCACCGCCGGAATAGATCCAGGCGTTCATGGACTGGGCATTGAAGCCGAAGGGTACCGCAGCGAAAAACTGGGTGGCCGGGGCTTTTCCGGCCCAGTAGTAGGCCGCGCCGTGGCCCATTTCCACCGTGCCCTGGCTGACCGCGTCAAAAACACCCAGGGGCGGAACCAGCTCGCCACCGCCATAAACGGTAATCTCCAGACGGCCGTTACTCATTTCATTCACCCACTTGGCCATATTGTCGGCACCCTCACCCAGCATGGGGAAATGCGGCGGCCAGGTGGTGACCATTTTCCACTTGTATTTTTTCTCTTCCTTGGGCGCAGGAGCCATGGCTTTCAGATCGGCAATCTCTTGCTTAAGTTTCTTGACTTCAGCGCTGTCATCCTGCTTACTGCAGCCGGTCAGTCCGGCCGTTGCGGCGGCACCAGCACCAACTGCGGCTGCGCCAACCCCAACTTTCTTGATAAACTCGCGTCTTTTCATGAATCCTCCTCCTGTTGAATTGTAAATAGAATCCATCCCGCCAAACGAAAAGCATCAGTCGGTGCGGCTTACAGCACACAAATTAATTGCTGTAGGGCCGTCATTCTCTGAACAAGACTCATCCGTTTCAGCTGCTGCTGCCCCTTTAGGCAATAGGTCATAACGATAAAATTGGGGCTAAGGCGGGGCGCAGCAAATGAAGCCGAACTGGTCGAAATTTTTATTACATTTCACCATGGGATGTCAACCTGAAAACAGGCCCGAGAATTAGTCTTGCCTTTTGGTGCAGTTAAGGCTAAGAAAACCAGGTATTGTTCCGCAAATAGACTCTGGAGAACAACTAAATGAAAATATTGAGGTTATACATCAAATTGATCGACGGGCTCAACGAATACATCGGTATCTTTGTGTCCTGGCTGACCACCCTGATGGTCCTGGTCGTCTTCTACGATACCGTCATGCGCTATGCCTTTAAGAAGGGCAATGTGGCCATCCAGGAATTTGAATGGCACCTGTTCGCGGTGGTCTTTCTGATCGGGGCCGCCTATGCGCTGAAAAATGGCGCCCATGTCCGCGTCGACATTATTTACACCCGGTTGAGTGCCAGAACCAAGGCCTGGATCAACTTTCTGGGCTCCATTTTCTTTCTCATACCCTTCGCTTTAATCGTCATCTATTCTACCCAGAATTTTATTGCCAACTCCTGGGCGGTCAGGGAGATGTCCCCTGATCCGGGCGGCCTCCCGGGCAGATACGTCCTCAAAGCCATGATCCCGATTGGCTTTGTCCTTCTCATCCTACAGGGCACATCGGAAATGTTTAAAAATTTCCTGGTGGCTGTGGGAATAGATGAAGGAGGTCCTGAATAGATGGAACTGATCCACGAATACATGCCGCTGATCATGTTCACATTCGTTTTCGCCCTGTTGTTGCTGGGTTACCCGGTCGCGTTCACCATCGGCGGTGTGGCCATGTTTTTCGGTTACTTCAATTTCGGCCCGGAGTTCTTCGGGCTGCTGCCCCTGCGAATCTGGGGGACCATGACCAATTTTACCCTCATGGCGGTGCCCCTGTTCATATACATGGGGGTGATGTTGGAAAAATCGGGCCTGGCCGAAGAGCTGCTGGAAACCATGAGCCTGGTGTTTGCTAAAATTAAGGGCGGACTGGCTGTATCCGTTGTCTTCGTGGGGGCCCTCATGGGCGCTTCGACCGGCATCGTTGGCGCTACTGTCGTCACCATGGGCCTGCTATCCGTCCCCACCATGCTGAAAAGAAACTACAATAAGTCCCTGACCACCGGAACGGTGGCCGCATCGGGGACCCTGGGGCAAATCATCCCACCCAGCATCGTACTGGTCCTGCTCGGGGATATCATGAATATCTCGGTCGGTGACTTGTTTGTGGGAGCGGTAATACCCGGCCTTATCCTGGTCGGTCTGTACATGCTCTATATCCTGATCGTGGCCCAGGTCAAACCCCAGTGGGCCCCGCCCATACCCAAAGAAGAGCTGGATCTGATCTCGCGTAAAGAACTTATCACCCGGGTTTCCAAGGCCCTGATCCCGCCGCTCACGTTGATGATCTGTGTGCTGGGTTCCATTTTCGCCGGCATTGCATCCCCAACGGAAGCCGCCTCGGTAGGCGCGGTCGGCGCAACCATACTGACGGTCATCCACGGCAAATTCAATCTGAAAATCGTGCAGGAAGTCATGAAAACGACGACCAATCTCACCTGCATGGTATTTATCATTCTCGTCGGTGCCACCACTTTGGGGCTCGTGTTCCGCGGTTTGGACGGAGATACCCTGGTTCGGAACCTGATCCATGCGCTGCCCTTTGGGAAATGGGGTATCCTGTTTATCGTGATGTCGATCATCTTCATCGCCGGCTTTTTCCTCGATTTCATCGAAATTACGTTTATCCATGTGCCTGTGTTGGCACCCATCATGGTGGCTATGGGCGTTGACCCCCTGTGGCTGGCGGTCCTCATCGCCGTCAACCTGCAAACATCCTTTTTGACACCCCCGTTCGGGTTCTCCCTGTTTTACCTCAAAGGGGTCTGCCCACCCCAGGTCCAAACCATGGATATTTACAAAGGTATTGTGCCGTTTGTGATCATCCAACTGCTGGGCCTGCTGGCGATCTGCATCTGGCCTGAGGCGGTGACCTGGCTGCCTAAGGTTCTTTTAGGCAGCTAAATTGTCTTACCTTTAAATCTAAAAGGCCCGACCGAATCGGTCGGGCCTTTTTCATTATGGATATTGATTTGCGGGTCCAACACCGAGTTTGGGCCCAGAGATCTTTATGCTGTGGTCCTAAACTTCACACCCGGCCTTAAATCCCTGATGCACGGCATCGAAGGCCAGGCCGACCTGGCCGGCATCCCCCACAACTTTGTAATCAATACTCGCTTTTTTCAAAGCCTCTTCCAGGGGGTTGTAAGAAAGTGAACCCGCCGCCAGCACGACGGTATCGGCCGGCAACACCTCTTCGCCCTGCTCGGAAGTGACCTTCACGCCCCCGGCGGTGATTTCAAGAGCCTTGGTCTCGATATTGGTTTTTACCCCTACGCGTTTCAATTCCTGCAGCATGCCCCATCGTGTCGATTTACCGATATCCTTGCCTATCTTGTCGATCATTTCCAATACGGTGATGTTGCGGGTACCGCGCGTCGCCAGTTCAAAGATGCTTTCCGGGTCTTCGGCCTGATTGACCAGCAGAAATTTCACGGCATCGGCCGACAGGGTGCCCTTTTCGGCCAAGAAAAGTGCGACTTCAACGCCCACTGCGCCGCCACCGATGATCACAGCCCGTTTGCCGGTGTACACTTGGTTATTGAGCACGTCCCAGGCCTGGACGACGTGGGCCAGCTCAATGCCGGGGATGGGGGGTATCAACGGTTTGCCTCCGGTGGCCAGAATCACCGCATTGGGTTTCATCTCGGCAATCAGGCTTTCATCCACCGGACATTTAAGCCGGACATCGATCTCCGTCAGGCTCATCTGGATGGCCAAATCCCGTGCCAGCTGTGAGAATTCCGCTCTTCCGGGAGGAGCGGCTGCCAGGTATAGCTGGCCGCCAAGGCGATCCCCAGCTTCGCAAAGGGTCACTTTGTGGCCCCTGCGATAAGCGGCCAGGGCAGCACTCATCCCGGCCGCTCCGCCTCCGACGACGAGAATATGGCCGAGCTTTTCGGCTGCCTGGCACATGCCCTGGGTTTCGTAGCCCGCTTCAGGGTTGCACATACACTCCACATGTTTGAGCTTGAACAAATTGTCAAAACATCCCTGGGCGCAGGCAATGCAATGCACGATCTCCCTTTCCCGTCCGGCCTGGGCCTTGACGGGTAGATCCGGATCGGCAATGAGACTGCGCCCCATGGCAACCATGTCGCACAGGTCGTCGGCGATCAGCTCCCGGGCCACGTCCGGATCGTTGATGCGGTGGCTGGCAATCACCGGTACGGATACCTTCTCCTTGATACCGCGGGACATGTAGGCGAACACGCCCCGGGGCACACTGGTAACAATCTGGGGAACTCGGGCTTCATGCCAGCCGACATTGATGCAGAAGGCATCCACAGAGCCCTTTTCAACGAAAGCTGCGGCAACCTGCTGCAATTCAGCACGTCCCTGTCCGCCCGGCATAAAATCATTGCCGTTCATCCGCATGATCAGGGGAAAATCAGGTCCAACAGCCTTGCGGATAGCCTGCATGACCTCTAGACCAAAACGCATGCGGTTTTCCAACCTGCCGCCGTATTCGTCTTTGCGTTCGTTGGTGAGCGGCGAAAAAAACTGGCTGATCAGATAACCGGTCCCGGCCAGGATATCGATAGCGTCAAAACCGGCGGATTTAACCCGGGCAGCGGCAGTTGCGTAATTATCCACAATGGCCTGGATGTCCGCAATAGTCAGTTCCCGGGGTGTCTCCCGGGTAAAATTAGACGCAATCGGCGAAGGGGCCACCGGCTGCTTGCCGTCCAGGAAAAAGGAAAAGTTGTAGCGCCCCGCATGGTTCAGCTGAACGCATGCCAGCGATCCATTGTCCTTGATGCCGCTGGCCAGCCTCGTCAAGCCTGGAATATAGTCGTCTTTGTGTGCACCGATATTGAGGCTGTTGCCTGCCATCTCATCCACGGTGGCAAAGCCCACACAGATCAATCCGGCTCCGCCTTTGGCCCGGCGGGCATAAAATTCGATGATCTGGTCGGTAACTCCAAAATCTACACACATGCCCAAATGCATGGCCGGCAGATATATCCGGTTTTTGATTTCCATCTGGTTGATCTTGATGGGTTCAAACAGCGGGTCTCTCATGATTTCTCCTTATCTTTAAGTCCCCTAAAAGCAATTAATCGACGTTGCATAACCCGGTCGATAATATAGGTCCGCAGTCCCCGGGCCACGGGGGTCATTTCCAGGGTCAGAGCGGCGTCCTCATCGAACGCCAGATCCTGGGTGTGGCGACGACGCAATTCAATTTCGTTTTGCACTATCTGGTCGGCAAGTTGAGGATAAAAAGTGAGTTCCTCAAATTTGAATCCTAATTTCAGCCCGGTTTTCAATAGCTTGCCAACGGCCACATCCTCGCGATCAAAGCGCCCATTCTCCAACGGAATCAAAAGGCGCGCAATCACCAGGGCCTCTATTTGATCTGCGGACAAACCGGTGGCCTGGGCCAGACCCTCGGCATCCAGGCGTTGCTCACCCTCACCGGCAAACAGCAGCGTTTGAAGATCCAACAGCGTATTGATGTCCTTCCCGCGATCCATTTCTTTCAGCAAGCCTTTAATGGCAGCCAGGGGCAAACGATGGCTGGATTGAATGCGCCGGATGAAGGCGATGCGTTCCACGCAGTCGGGGTGATAGTAGGCCACGTTTGATACCGGGCGCACGGGTTGCGGAAGTAACCCCTTGTTTACATAAAGTAAAATTGTTGATTTGGGAATTCCGGCCGCCGCTGAAAGGTCTTTCATTTTATAGTATGGGGTACCACTCTCAGTCGTCGGCCTTTTATTTTGCACAGGTGTCGACATGGCGCGACCATCAAATCAATAAAAACCCAAAGTGTCAAGTGACACTTTACATTTTTAGGGGCATTGGTTTTTTTATTGTTTTAATCTCGGGCATAAGCTATTTCGCAAGACCTATGCGAAACGCGATTAAAAAGCCGATGTATCTCTACCTGATGGTTTTCACAGCCTGTGCGACGGTGGGACTCCAGGCCTGGCGAACGCTGTTCAACAATTTTGCTGTTGAGATAGGTGGGTTGGAAGGAAATCATATCGGCGTCATCCAGTCCGTCAGGGAAATACCGGGATTCATGACCTTGCTGGTCATCTATGCCATCCTCGTGATCCGGGAACACAGGCTTTCCGCACTATCAATCCTGGGTTTGGGTTTCGGACTGGCCGTGACCGGCTTTTTCCCCTCCTATCTCGGGTTGGCCATGACCACCTTGGTCATGAGCTTCGGGTTTCACTATTACGAGACAACCAACCAGTCTTTGACCCTGCAGTATTTCGATAAAGGCACCTCACCCTGGGTCTTCGGTAAACAGCGTAGCGTAGCGGCGGCCTCCAGTATTGCCATCGGCCTCGGTATCTGGGTGCTGGAACCGTTTCTGAGTTACACGCAGCTCTACCTGCTCATCGGTGGTCTGATTATCGCGGCGGCTGTCTGGGGATTTTTCCAGGACCCCACGGACAAAAACCTGGTGCCCCAGCACAAGAAAATGATTCTCCGGTCAAAGTACTGGCTTTTTTATTTCCTTACCTTTATGTCCGGGGCCCGGCGTCAGATTTTCATAGCATTCGCCGTGTTTCTACTGGTGAAAAAATTCGGTTATTCCGTCCAAGAGATTACCATCCTGTTCGTCATCAATAACGTGGTGAATTATTTCTTGAGCCCCATGATCGGCCGGGCCATCATTCGGTACGGTGAACGCAAAGTCCTGTCGCTGGAATACTTCAGCTTGATTTTCATATTTGTGGGTTACGCGATCACGGATTCGAAACTGGTGGGGGCTGTCTTATACATTCTCGATCATATCTTTTTCAATTTCGCCATCGCCATCCGCACCTATTTTCAGAAAATTGGAGACCCGCGGGATATCGCCCCGAGCATGGCCGTCAGCTTCACCATCAACCATATTGCGGCCGTGTTTCTGCCGGCTCTCGGCGGCATTGTGTGGATGATCGACTACCGGATCGTGTTTATTGCCGGGGCCGCAATGAGTCTTATATCGCTGGTCGCCACCCAGTTAATCCGGGTACCGAAATAAGACCATCCGTTTTAAGTCTTAAGGCCACCTCTGATAATTACCTTTTTGCTCGATATCTGCGTTTCATTGAACTCAAACAAAAATCCTAATTATTAGAGGCACCTTAAAGTGTTAAAAAAATCAATCATTCCGGTGGCTAAGACCGGCACGCCGGTCAGGATTCACCCGCTTTTAGTAAACCTTTCTTCTTGAAAAACCTTTCCCCAATACATTGAAAGTGTTTTCCGTGATCATAAATGCATCCGGATCGATGCCGAAAACAATTTCCTCCATGCGCTTTAGTTGCAGGTTATGCACAACGGTCATGAGAATCTTGCGGGAACGGCCGGAATAAGCCCCCTGGCCATCTAGAAAGGTGGCGCCTCTTTTTAATTTTCCCATAACCATCGGCGCGATAGCATCCGTATTTTCTGAAACCACAAGGACCATTTTGCGCTGGTTGAAAATACTGAGGCAGTAATCCATGACCTGGGCGGTCAGAAAGCTCATGGCCACGGAATAAAGCATCGGGTCGAGCTCGCGCAGGCCGAAACCCAAGCTGAACAGAACCAGGTTGAAGGCAAAAAAGAAACGCCCAATGGGGATATTGAATCTCTGGTTCAGGATTACCCCGATAATATCCGTTCCCCCATTTGACCCGAGGGACCGGAGTACGATGCCGGCGCCGGCCCCAATCAAAACACCACCGGCCAGGGCCACCAGAACCGGGTCCTTAACCGGTATCTCAAAAGATATCAGGTCAATAGTTGCGGTAAGCGCCAACGCCCCATACAGACTGTAAAAAAAGAACCGTCGGCTCACGAACAAGCCGCCGAGAATGAAAACCGGAATGTTGACCAGCAAATACCAGATTCCCGGAGTAAAGGTATCCGTGAAATAGTAGATCAACAGCCCCAGACCGGATATTCCGCCCGTAATGAAACCATGCGGCACAGCGATGGCCTTGACGCCCACGCCCAACATAAACGTGCCCGTGCTGATTAAAAAAAGGTTCCAAAGGATCGAAAATCGAAAATCTCTATCCGTTTGCATTGCCACTCCAAGTAATTTTAGGAATCTTTTGAAAATAATTTGGTTTGGGTGTATCCCAATAGCGCTGGTCAAAGTAAGAACAGTTGCCTTGAAAGCAATACCCGGAAGCAAATTTTTTTGATGAGGCCTCTCACGTGCCGCGAAAAAAAAAGAAACAGAGCAAGCTGAGACGCATGCTTTCCATGTTCTCCCTGGCGGCCGTCGCGGTCATCCTTTTTACCATCTTCCAGGTATTGACCTTGCGATTTGTAAATCCACCTTTTACGTTAAGCACGACTTACGACCGGGTGGTCCAGGTATATAAAGGCGAACCCTGGCAAAAGCCCACCTGGTACTGGGTATCCCTGAGCGATATCTCCAGTCACCTGAAAAAAGCCGTCCTCGCATCCGAAGACCAGCGTTTTTTGCAGCATCATGGTTTCGACTTTATCGAGTTGAAAATTGTCCTCAGGGACCTGACTTCAGCCAGCAGGACTCGGGGCGCCAGCACCATTAGTATGCAAACCGCCAGGACCATTTTTCTGCTGCCCAGCCGGAGCATCCTCCGCAAGCTCATGGAGGCTTACTATACTGTTTTAATTGAGATTTTATGGAACAAGCAGAGAATTTTCGAAGTTTACATGAATACGGTGGACTGGGGCAGGCATATCCTGGGAGCGGAGGCGGCCGCCCGTACCTATTTCAGCCGGTCTGCCAAATACCTTACCCGGGAACAGGCTGCCCTGCTGGCGGCGGTCCTGCCCAGTCCCCGACGCTGGTCACCGGTCACACCGAGCGAACATGTTCGCTGGAGACAGAAACGCATCATGGCGGCTATGGAAAAAATGCCCACTTTCTAGTAATAAGGGGTCTGGAGTCAACATCAACACCCCTTATCATTATGAAATAAAAGAGGTTTTTTATGCGTAAAGCCATTCCTGTTTTGTTGTTTGCCGTAATTCTCATTCCCAACATGGTATTTGCGGAACGGTTGCATCCGAAGCGCTGGTACCAGGAACGCTGGTGCGCCAAATATTTCGATCAGGGCGAAGTTTCCGTATCTGACCAATATGACTGTCTTTCACAGAAATACGTCCTTGAGTTCGACTATGCTGACAAGTGGTATGAATCGATAGGCGAAAGCCTGCACTATGCCATACAAACCGGTCGCAAGGCCGGTATCGTCTTGATCATGGAAAACGAAAGTGACATGAAATATTGGATAAAACTGAAAAAAACCATCGAACATTATCACTTGCCAATCGATATCTGGAATACATCCCCCTAAATCCGGCTACCGGCAACCCCGATAAATTCCTAAAGTAATTTGGCATTCCGGCCGATAAAGGATGCAAGGGGCCGGCGATCGCGACCGGATGACCGGTCGAGAGCGTTTCCTCAAAAAAATTATACTACAATTCAGACACTTCAAGCACACCACCACGTCCCCGGGTTGATTGTTGCCTTACTAGGCAGGTAGCCAACGTTGATTTCATGGATAAGAAAAAGATTGAAGAAATAGATGCGCTTTTACAGAATCTCCTGCACCGTGAAATGGGTGGTTCAGAAAAGAAACCACCTCTCAAGCGGGCCTGCGGCGGTCGCGGCAACGTGATTCGACGCCGAAAAGGGGAACCTGAAAAACGCCTGGCAGTTCCGAACTGTTCGTAAGATCAGATTTCGGTTGAAAGCCTCCGCTCTCCGGTGGTACTTTTTCAGGGTACACACTGCCCCGCCCTTAGGAGGAAACATGCCATTTATACGTCTGCTGATAATGGTTGCAGCAGGCACCCTGCTCGCTGTTACCGCTCAAGCGGATGAAGCCCGCCTTGTCACCGCCGATGATTTTATTGAAACCCTGAGCAAGCCCACCAGCGCTCATGAAGGCCTTCCCGATTCCGCGGATGGGAGTCAAAAACCGCGCTTTCGCCTGCGGGGAATCAGCGCCGCGACCAGGCCGCCGGAAGTAGCCATCAACATTTTCTTCAAATCCGGTACTGTTGAAGTGGCCGATGATTTTTCAAAAAAGCAAATGGCCGAAGCCGGGAAAGCGCTTTCATCCGAGATTTTAAGACCGTACCGTTTTGAAATAGCCGGACATACGGATAGTGTCGGCAGCGAAGCATATAACCGGGATCTCTCCGAAAAACGGGCCCGGGCTTTAAAGCAATACCTGATGGATCAATACAGTGTGGCGGAACATCGCCTGGAAACGATTGGGTATGGCGAATCTCAACCGGTGGCCGACAATAATACCGAGCAAGGGCGGGCCAGGAATAGGCGCGTTGTCTTCAAACGACTCGATTAGATGCTTTTTCAAAAGCGCCCTTTGACTCAATATCTGTGTTGGGTGCAAAGCTTAAATCCTCGAAATACTGTTAGTATTCCTCCGGTTTAAGCTTTACAGCCGCCTTGATCTTGAGTCAAAATTCACTTTTGAAAAAGCATCTATTCACATCCACAATAATGCCGTTCGCACTTTAATCTCATACCTTTAGCCCCCCCCTCCCCCTTAATGAGGCACTTTTACAAATTGATTTTCATCATGTTATGCCCCATGGGCTGGCTGCCTTAACCTTGAACAAAAATCCGATTTCTGAGACAGTTTCTGTCAACTTGTCCGGCTTTTCTTATGGCTGTCTTCCCAATTCAGGATGTACTTTTTGACGGTGCGGCGATCAAGGCGAGTGCGCCGGGCAACTTCTCCATAGGTGCCGAACTCGCGATACAGCCGGTGGCAGTGCTGCTGCAAAAGGCCCCGTGCGTCAAGATCCAACCGTTTCTTTTTCTCTTCGGACTGAGATGGTGCCTCCCCGGGAGCCTCCCGATGGATACTCCTATAGGTGCCGTTTAGCATAATTTGACGGATACATTGGGCCAATTCCCGCACATTTCCCGGCCACCGATAACCTGCCTTTAAATCGGTTTCGATGACTTCGCGGGCGCGTTGAACAAGTTCCTCCGACGGCCGGCCGATTATACGCGTTATGGTATGGTCTAGTAATCTTCCAGCTCCCGGGGATCCTCTTCGATTCGCTGCCGCAACGGCGGTACGATAATCACATCCGAACACATCCGGTACAGAAAATCATCCCGCAGGATCTTGCGACTTACGATATCCTCAAGGGGTCGGTTTGTCGCCGCAATGATCCTGCCTTCGAATCTGGAGACATCGTGGCTGCCCACCGGACTGAACTGGCGATCCTCCAGGACCTTGAGCAGTTTTATTTGAATAGGTTGAGAGACTTCACCGATTTCGTCTAGAAAAATGGCTCCGTAACGACTGCAGCGGCTGAAAACACCCTCGTGGTTATAGGTCGCCCCTGTGAAGGCCCCCTTGCGGTGTCCGAACAGTTCCGATTCAATCAGGGTCTCCGGAAACTGGCTCAGGTTCAGCTCTATAAAGGACCGGGTGAAGCTTTCGGCAAAGCATCTGGTCTGATCATTGAACGGGATAAACCCGGACTGTCCAATTGCGGCAGCTACCGTACCCTTGCCGGTGCCGGTCTCACCGAGGATCAGGGTCGAAAAATCCTCCATGCGGTCGCGAAGGTGGCGATCATAGATGTCCGTGTCCGAAGTAAAGACATTGTTCCATAACCGCTCGCGTAATCTGCGCATGCCGACACTGCATTCGATGAGGCCCCGATAAACAAAAAAGTACGCTCGCCGAAACTGGAAACTGTATTCCAGGTAACGAATCGCCGCCGCCCGTGATATGCCACCAACCTGCATATCCTCCAGCATGTCATTTGCAAAGGTGACCACAAGCGGCTTTGCACCCCGGGCTATCTGATCCTGGATATGCTTGTCCAACTCATCGACATAACTATAGAACACGTCAAAGGCCAGGGACCGTTCCATAATTCGGCGATCCTCGCCGGCATAGCGGCCGACATCCAAGCGTCCTTTCTGCCGTAAAATCTTTAGGCGGGATGACACTTCCCTTATCGCAGCGTCTATTTGTTCAATCCGATCGTTGCCCGGCAGCCGCCCGGCGATCTCCTTGTCGATCCTGTCCCGTTCAGCACTGAACGGATTGCTCAACACTGCCCGGTTGACCAGCGTAAAATACTCGCGCTCTTCTGGATCAAGTACGAACGATGAGTCCATGGTGCCCTCGCAATTTGATCATTTTATGTATACACACTATTGCATATGTTGATTTACTTTCAAGCTGTACTACAACAAAACTCGCGATGCAATCAAAATTAATCATATGAATCCGGCAAGTTATCCCGAAGAAACAAACTGGCACGCATATTGATAAGAATAATGGATAATGCCCAGACACCATATAGTGATGTCTTGCATATAGAGCCGATCCTAACTACCTCCACTCAATCGACCCGATGGGATCGAAATAATGGATGGGCGTAAAACCCTACCCATGGAGACTGGGTCACAATGTTCAATTTGGTTTCAGGTCAAGGAAGATTAAAATTTCATCCACAGACATATATTGAGGATTGAAATTTTTATCTGACGCCGGGATGAAACCAAAGGAGGCTTTGTGACACAGGCTCGTAGAAGGAGGTGCCCCATGTATACCCTCATTCGTCTGGCGCTTGTTATTTCGATCGCCGTTTTCACCAACGCCTGCGTTTCCCAACACTCCGTAAAAAAAGCCGCCCAAAAAGTAGCGTCCGAATGGAAGGCTGAAAATGCACAAATATTGAAAGCGGCAGGACAACGTAATTTCAAGGCGACCAAGCGGCAGGGATTCGAGGCCGCCCAGGCCGCAGCCGGCCGCCTGGGTATGATCATTGAGAACCAGACGTACGAAACCGGATTCATTTTCATGGCCGCCCCGGCGCCCACGCCCCTGACTGCCCCCGAATGGGAACAGGTACAGGCCGCCGAGACCAGGGCAATGCGGGATCTGGTAAGCCAGGACCTGGGCTTTTACCAATGGTTGGTCACCCTGGATCCTTCCGGCAAAGAAGTACTGGCCAATGTCATTATCAAAGAGACGGCCGAAGGTATCGATGTCGCGCTCGGTCTGAGGCTGCGCGTAAAGGATAGTTCCACCGACAAGCTCAAACGTATGCAGCCGCCGCCGACCGCCCTGCGCATGGGGCTGGCCAAGTTTTGGGCCACCTACGAATTTGAACTGGATACCATCCTTTCCCAGGCGCCCCCGGCAAAGCAGAAGCCTCTGCTCAAGACGATGGCCGCACCTCCCAAAGGCCCTGTCCGGACTCCCGTCGTCGCCATGGTTACCAATCCGGACGCCGTGGTGGTCATCATCGGTAACCGCAATTACACCGACAAAGTGCCGCCGGTGGATTTCGCCCACCGTGACGCCGATGCCTGGCGCACTTTCGCCCTGGAACGACTGGGCGTAAGTGAACGCAATATCATCGACCTGCGGGATGCCACCCTGGCTGAAATGGAAACGGTTGTAGGCAACACCCGCTCCCATACCGGCCAGCTCTGGCGCTGGATTCGTCCGCGTGAATCGGATCTTTTTGTCTTCTATTCCGGCCATGGTATCCCGGGCACTAAAGACAAACGTGCCTACCTGTTACCGGTTGGTTGCGATCCGGATATGGTTGAACTCCAGGGCTATCCCCTGGATCTGCTCTACAGCAATCTGGCCAAAATGGAAGCGCGTACTACCACGGTATTGATCGAAGCCTGTTTTTCGGGCCAGAGTCCGGGCGGTCAACTACTACGCGGGGTTTCCGGAATTCGGGTAGCTGCAAAGGCACCCCCGGCTGCCGCGCTGACCATCATCACCGCGGCACGCGAAGACCAGATGGCCTCCTGGAACTGGGAAGCCGAACACGGGCTCTTCACCCAGCAACTGTTGAAGGCCCTTGGCGGAGCGGCTGACCAGAAACGCTACGGCAAGGCTGACGGCATCGTTACATTGAGCGAAGTCCAGCACTACCTGGACAGGGAAATGAGCTATGCGGCCCGCCGCAAGTACGGCCGCACCCAGCAGGCCATGGTCTATGGTGATCCGGAAAGGGTTCTGGTCAACCTGGGCACTCAGTAAGCCTTCTAAAAAAGGGTCCGAATTGCGTTATAGCCGGCTGTAATGTGGAGGGTAAAACATGAAGACTAAAAGCGTGTTGCCTTACCTGTTGTTGGTAGTGCTTTTGAATGCAGGCTGTTCTGCAAAAAATATTGAGCAGTCTGAAACTTTGGCCTGTTTCGCATCGATAACAATTTCGCCTGATGGCCGCTATGTCGCAGCGGGAAGAAACATCTTTAACATCATATATCTATACGATGCCAAAACGCTCGAAATTGTAAAATATTTTAGAGGCCGTCAGAAAGATACCTGGGGAAAAATGTATGCGGGCACCCTGTCTTTTTCGCCCGATGGGAAATACCTGGCAGCCGGAGGCATAGATAACGTTGTTATGGTTTGGCATGTAGAAACAGGCAAAGAAAAACTTTACCTCAAAGACCTTAAAAAACCCAAGTGCATCGCTTTTTCACCCGATGGGAATACCCTGGCAGTCGCAGGCCCGGACAGTTTTATACACCTTGTCAATATGCAAACTGGAAGCGTGGATGGTGTCTTAAGAGGACATGTCGGGGGGGCTTTATGTGCCGAATTTTCACCCACAGAAAATTTTCTCATCACCGGAGGCAGGGATAATTATTTGCGGTTATGGAATCTGGAGTCCAAAAAACAAATTGCGCAATATAAAGGTCACACTGCCCCGGTTGAGAGAATTACGTTCTCACCAAGGGGCGACAAAATGGTTTCGGCCAGCAAATCGGAAATTAAATACTGGGGCGTCCACACACAAACTGCAACCAGTGAAATATACGGACAGAAAGGTATGCAAGCCAATAGAGACGCTTTAGCCTTTTTTGTAAATCTTCTGGGGGTGGTAAACCTGGCCCACAGTGGGCTTGCCTTCACGCCGGTATCATCAAGACGACTCGAATTGATGGAGCCCCTGTCGGCGGACTTTTCTTCAGATGGGCAATATTTGGTGGTTACCGTACCAGGCACAAAGCTGTTTAGTAATTATGAAATGCGAATCAAGAATCTCAATACTGATGATGTAGTCAAAGTTGATGGCCAATTTTTTTCTCTGGCAGTAAGTCCGGATGGGAAATATGCAGCGACTGCAGGTGTGGGGGTTAAATGGTGGGATCTGCAGACGGGAAAGGAGATTTCCCGGAAGAACCCATAATATCAAGCTACTACCACATTAAATATGTTTCCGAAATGGGGGAACTATGAAGATTTCAATGTATTGCATATGCGCGTTGTTTGTCTTTGCAACCCTTGTTTCCTGTGCTCCAAATCGAGTTGTTGTTGGAGAGTCTGAGCACCTTTCAAATGTCCGCAAGCTTGTCGATGGCGTGACCACCAAATCAGAAATTTCAGATCAATTGTTATCCCCAATTAATTCATTTGAGAACGGCCGAATTCTGATTTTCATATGGAATCCAGGCTATGAGAATCAGTATCACATTGTGACTGTATTTGATGATAACGACATTCTTCAAAAGCACAGCATTATCAAAGTTAGGTGACCAAAATGATAAGATCCTTTCTATATAGATGCGTTCTCATTTCAGGATTTATGTTGGTATTGGTTTTTATCAGTAACTGCATGTATATCCCTACGCCCACGCATAGCTTATCCTCGTCTTGTGGCGTGGTACCCATTCACGTGATCGAATCTATCACGATTGGCAAAACTACCCGAGAAGAGTTGGTTTTAAAGATAGGCGGTCCCGATCGACTCTACCAAGGTGAAAGATTTTTTGTATATGAGTGGTCAGGAAAAGAAGGGGTGTTGGCTGTCGGGTATGGGTATTCTGGCGCAGCTTCAACAGTTGAAAGAAATCACTATCTGGCAATTGAATTCGATCAAAAAAACATCGTTGTCAGGTATAAGCATTATGCCTCCGGACTTTTCGATAGCCTCTATAGTCATGGAGCAGGCGCACGACAAAGAATGCTTGAATGGGTAGAAGAGGCAGACCAGTAAAGCTACTTTCTTTGCAAATCCATATTTCAATCTAAAAAGTATGGAGGTGTTATGAGAAAGATTAAAATAGAAATCATATTTGTCCTTTTTCTTTTTCAGGCTTCAACGATAGGGGTTTCATATGCAGAGGAAGAACACCACCGCAAGGGGTTTTGGGCAGGCATTGATGCCGGTGTCGGGTTGCTGGAGCAATCGCAGGATAACAGTACCAAAGACGACACCACTTTCTATCTGGGATTCACGGGCGGGTACGCGCTCAACCCGAACTTTTTAATTGGTGTAGAGTTGAGCGGTTGGCTTTTAGAGGGTGCCGATGTGAATGACCCCAGGTATGGCGAAGGTATTAGCCAAATCCTGGCTATTTGCCGTTATTACCCGCTGCAAACGTCCAATCTCTTTTTGAAGGCCGGTGGCGGGCATGTCCGGATGTGGAATAATCGACCCGGAGAACCATCGGGCACGGAAGGCGGCGTTTTCGCAGTAGGTGTTGGTTATGATTTCTTGGTTACTGATAAAATAGCGCTTACCCCGTTTGCATCCTATTATCTGGGCAACCCGGGTGCCATAGACTACCGGGCCATCAATTTTGGAATCGGGGTCACATTTCATTAAACGCGCTCGAACACTATTCGTAAGAGGAAAGTGTCTTCTTTTACTCGGGAGGAACATTATGAATAATTATCTTGATCGCAAGGAGGTCAAAATGAAAGCTTTCATTTCAGTTTCTCTTTTAGTTACATTCGCAATATCAACATGCATTTTTGGTTGCGCAAGTCAGCCAGATAAGCTGGAATCACAGTATGTGTCGCCACTACACTACCAGGACTATGACTGCGAACGAATTGAGCAAGAATTGGAGATAGTTTCCAACAGGGTCACAACCCCATACACGGACTTAAAAAAGAAAGCAGACGGCGATAGCGCCCAAATGGCAGTTGGTATGATTATATTTTGGCCGGCCTTATTTTTCTTAGAGGGGGGCGATGGGCCTGAAGCGAATGAATACAGCAGGCTCAAGGGGGAAAAAGCCGCTTTAGATGAAATCGCAGTCCACAAGAAATGTCGTATCGATCTAGATCGATACGAGCTATTAACTGACAAACTAAAACGAGAGCAGAAGCAAAAGCTGGCGAAGCAGGGCAAAATAATTAGTAAAATAGCAACTACGGAAAGTTACAGTCTTGCGATATTCCCACCCAATATTTATGCAACTTGGGGAGCCCAATACCTGGGAAGCCATAGACTCAAAGCTGTACAGGGGATAGCCGCCGTAGCGAATGATAAGGGTATCAATATAGAATACTGCTACAAGGAGTTTGAGGGGCTCCCTTCGAATGTCACCGTCCTTGAGGAGGTTTTTGATGACCAGAGCAACAATGTGTGGAAAAAAAGATCTTTCTTTTCCTTAAAGGAACCTGATTGGAAGGCAGTCGAGAGGGTCGGGCGAATAATCGATACGGATCTTATTGTGATGATAGGTGGCAATATAGGTGATTCGGCTTTTAGCTTTTATTTGTATGATATAGAGAACAATCAAGTTTATTCGAGAAAGGTTGATGCCCATTGGCCCATTTTTGGTGATGTTGCCGAGGATACAGTTCGTGCCCTGGTTGAAGATTTTTATAGTCTTCAATGAATTATTTCACTGCACTGACGAAGGGGCTGCATGTGATTTGTTATTAAAATGTGCAATGCTGAGTTCATTCTCCCACAATGCTGGGCTCCTCTTGTTAGATCCGTCCTATAAATATGTAGCATCAGGAGGAGCTGGTTATGAAAAAGATAGCTTTATTGCCGTTCTTAGTATTCATTATCCTTTATTCTGGCTGTACGACTAAAAAGTACTATGAGAATAAATATCTTGGTAAATGGTTAAGTACTGCTTCTCTCCACAAAATAGATGATTCTGGAAGTCACCGGGATCAGAAAGGGGCTATGTATTATAAATATGACTATGTAGTCGATAAGTCTGGCGGCACGATAACCCTAAAAGGCGTCATTGAGTATAACAAGCCTATTGAAAATAGTGTATATAGAACTGAAACATTTCTATTAAAATTTAAAAATTATGTATTGATCTGTTTCTTCACTGACAAGGACGGTTTTATAGTTGCCGTTGAAACAGCAGATTTACCATTAGGAAAGAGCATTACGGAACCTGTCCCCTTTGAGGTTGTTCTCCCTTTTAGGCCAAAATACAAATATGTCCTTACTGGCTTCTCCTATTATGCTGATGAAGGATATTAAATATATCTGCTATATATCTTTATTTCCCTTATTTTTGTGATATCCAGCGAATAACAAAATAGCGTAAGATGCGCATCTTGCGCTGTTTGAGTTTCTTTGGCTCTACGCGTATAAAAGATTTTTTATTGTTGAATTTTACCCATACAAGGTCCTTTTTAATCAAATTGGGAGGCTTGAAAAACGAGCTAATAGGTTTGCATTCAAGTCAATTGTATGGTGACCATTAGATACTCTAAGACATAACAAAAAGACCCAACCGATTACATGCAATAATCGGTTGGGTCTTTTTTGCCACTAGGTACATGACCTGCTTAGGAGATATTCCGGGCCTCTTTTTTTACCCGGTATGAGACCAGATACCCAATTCTCCCTAAATTCTTCTGCTAATTTGGTACGGCCGCTAGCGGCAAATCCCCAAATAACTCCTTCCGTGACAACCAGGGGGTCTGCTGACCGTAGGTCTGGCGATCGACATATCCGCTGACGTAGTCAACCAACTCCAACAGCTCGACGAAACCGTTCTTGTCCTGATCCGCAATCCGACTCTTTGGGCCGAGTCCCTCGGTCAGGGCATAGGTAAAGATCCCGGCACCGCCTCCAAAATCCGGACTTTCAAACGAGTATTGCCGGCCTTTCGAGGCCGAAAACACCATCACCCCTCCCCGTTGGCCGCTGAAAAAATCACGGGCCAATTCATCGTTGGGCACCACGGTCTCGGTGACGATACTACCGGAATGGCAGGCGTCCAACATCAGGATGGTGCGCCCTTTGATCTTGTCCAGGTAGCGCCCCAGGCTGGCCCAGCTGATTCCGCCCCTGGCCGGGTCGTGCAGCTGCCCTTCTGAAGTTAGAAAATAGAAGATACCCTGTTGATCCCTGACCCCGTGGCCGGCCATAAAGATCATCACCACGTCGTTTTCCGATACGGCCCCGAGTGTATCCAGGGCAGCTTCAATGTTCGCTGCGGTGGCCTGCTCGTTGACAAGCAGCCGGGTTTTGACTGCCCCGAATAATTGGCCGCCCTGGCCTTCCAGGGTTTTCACCATGGATAGTGCGTCGGTGTGGGCGAACTCCAGTTGCCATTTCTCCGGCAGGTTCGGGTAGCTGCTGATGCCGATTCCCAATACATGCAGGATCGGCCTGGAAATGTCCTGGGCGCGGCAGACGACGTCAAGGTAATGGGGATTACTGGAAAAGCCCTTTTCGTCATAGGCAATGGCGGTAATCCGATTGGCGCCGGCAAAAAGAGGAATTTCCAGGGACAGGGTTTCCGTTTTTCTATCAAGAGTTACTTCCGTAGTCGGTTTCCCATTGGTAAAAACCCTGACGGACCGGACCGCTTTCTGGGCGGTGGCGGTCAGATTGAGCGGATAGCTTTTGTCTTCAGTTTCACGCTCACCGGTATTGCGGCTGATTTCGATTCTGGGCGGCTGGGACAATTCCGGAGCCGGTTTGCCGGCATCCAGATCTCCCTCCAGCCGCGCCTTGAGAATATCCGGCCGCTTGAAGCGTGATTCAAACTGCTCAAAGGTAAAGGTTTCCATGCCGCCGGGGTATACCCAGTGCAGCAGCGTACCGCCTTCCAGGCTGGTATCGTAGTAGCCGTCAGGTGTCACGATGATCCACTCACCGTCCCGGGAGGACACCATCCGCACAATCTCCTGTCCGGAATCAGCGCTCCAAATGCGGGTGGTCATATCCGCCCCGCCGGAAAGGATGTAACGGTCGTCTTTAGAAAAAGCAACGGCCGGAACCTCATCCCTATGACCGATAAATGAGAGGATTTCTTTACCGGTGCGGGCGTTCCACAGTTTTACGCCGTGGTCGTCGCTGGCTGACGCAATTCGTTCTCCATCAGATGAGACCGCCAAACTGGTAATGTTGCCCATGTGGCCCCTGAAACTGCGCACCTTGCGCCGGGTAGACGTTTCCCAAAGCGTAAAGTCCTGCCACCCGCCGGCCAGAACGTAGCGGCCGTCGGGTGAAACCGCTATTGACTGAACCCATTCATCATCGTTATCGAACGTATGCACGGCCTGCCCGGTCTGCACATGCCAGAGCTTCAGGGTGCTGTCACTGCTGCCGGTGAGTACGTAGCGGCCATTGGGAGAAAAAGCCACCGCGTTAACCCAATGCGTATGGCCTGAAAATCTTTTAATTTCCTTTCCGGAATCAAGATCCCACAATCGGCATGTTTGATCTTTACTGCCGGTCAGGGCCAGACGATTGTCCGGCGAAAAGGCGACCGATGTCACGACGGCGCTATGGCCTTTCAACTTCCGGCGGCCTTTTCCGGTCACCATGTCCCATAGCCTGACCGTACCATCAGCGCTGCCGGACAACGCCAGCTTGCCGTTTTCGGAATAGGCCAGCGAAGTTACGGCCTGCATATGTCCCTTGAAAGTCTTGACACGCCGTCCCCCGTTAATGTCCCACAGGGTCAGGCTCCCATCGCTGTAACCGGTGAATGCCAGCCGGATATCCGGTGAGCAGGTCAGCGCACTGACTTTCATGGACTCACTTTTAAAAACCCGGACCTGCCGACCGCTCGCTACTGAATGCAGGGTAAGGACACCACTGTTTTTGGCCGATAGCACGTAGCGCCCATCCGGCGAATATCTAATTTTATGCACCGATCCGGATTTGCGGGCAAACGTGCGAATTTCCGTTCCTGTTCTCAAGTCCCAGAGAGTCAAGGTTCCGTCATTGTTGGCCGTCAACAGGGTTCGGCCATCCGGGGCGTAATCCAGGGCCTGAACATCCCAACTGAGCCCTTTGAAACTTTTGCGTTGCTGGCCGCTGGAAACCTCTCGAAACTCAAGCCCCCAACCGCCCATTACGAAATAGCGGCCATCCGGTGCAAAGGCGGCATCTTTCACCTCAGCGGCCAAAGCCGTCGACCGGGCCGGTATCGATAAAAGCTGGGTTCCCTTTTCAATATCCCAGATCTGGGTGTCCATACAGTCCATCAGCACCAGCCGTCCATCCGGCGAGAAGGCAATGGTCGTCTTGGCCCAAAATTCCATATATTTGTATTTACCTCGAAAAGAACGAACCAGGGTCCCATTGGACGCTGACCAGACTTTCACTCTTTTCGCATTGCTGACACTTATGGCTCGGCGCCCGTTGGCGGAAAAGGTTACCGCCTGAACCCATGAGCGAAAGTGCGTTTTTTCCTGTTTTCGGATAAGCTTACCGGTGGATATTTCCCATAAAGCCACGGTGCCATCCATATGGCCCGAAAACACCAACCGGCCGTCAGGCGAATAGGCCACCGCGGTCACATTACTATCTACTGCTGTGAACGTTCGGATTTCACGACCGGTGGAAACCTCCCACAGTTTCAAGGTCCTATCATCACTGCCGGAAATTACGTAGCGGCCATCCGGTGAAAAGGCGACTGCCACGGCAGCAGCAGAGTGGCCCAGTTGGACTACCGGAATCATGTTCTGCTTGGTCGCCACACAAGCGATCAGCGATGCCAGCAGGGCAACCATGAACATTCTTCTTAAAATCATAGGTCAAGACCTCAATTGGGTAGAATGCTGGGAACGGTGACTTATAATTATGCGTTTATCGGAACGGCAAGGCAACTTAAAAACGACATCAATTATTTCCGCGCGAGGAAGCCTATCGGTTAACAAAAAGAAGCCGTCGCCCTATTTTCTCATCCAATTGAAACAGCATTGAATAAGGTTAAAAAGGATGACGGAAGAAAACAGCGATTTCTGGCAAGACCACTCCCTGAACTACCTGGAAATGGCCCTGCGCTCAGACCACCATGAAGAGATCCGCAACCCGGACGGCTACGGTAAAAAGACCGGTGACTGTCGCGATACCATCGAGATGTTCCTGATGCTGGACGGGGACCGGATCAGGCACCTGGCCTTCACCATCGACGGCTGCCTCAATACCAATGCCTGCGGCAACACCGTGGCGCACCTGGTGGAGGGGCAGCCCGTTGAAAAGGCCTGGGAAGTCACTCCGGAACAGGTGGCCGTTTTTTTGGAAACCCTGCCGGAGGATCATTTTCACTGCGCTGAACTGGCAGTGGGCGCCCTTTACCTGGCCCTGGCCGACTGCCGCGACAAATTGCAAACCCCCTGGAAACAGATCTACCGAAAAGGGTAATCCATGGAAGAGAGGTCCTTCGGCCCGGTACGTTTCATTCCCGGCATCAACCGGGGCAAGTATCCATATTGCCATTCAATTTATATCGAATCCGCCAAAATCCTCATAGATCCCGCATCGGACCGTGAACGCCTGAAACGGCTCCGCAATGAGGACGGCGTAGAACAGGTCTGGCTCAGCCATTGGCATGAAGACCATTTTATGGACCTCGACCTTTTCGACGACCTGCCCTTAGGTACCCACCCCCTGGATGCCCCACCGTTGGCCGATGTGGAAAGCTTTCTGAATGCATACGACATCAAGGAGCAAGCGTTTCGAGACAGCTGGCGCGACATTGTCACCGAGATGTTTCACTTTCGGCCCCGGCGGCCCCGGATTGCCCTGGAACCCGGCACCCGTCAACTGGGCAATCTGACTGTGGATATTATCCACACCCCCGGGCACACCCCGGGGCACCTGTGTTTCTTCTTTCCGGAATCAGGCGTGCTGTTTCTCGGCGACTATGATCTCACCGCCTTCGGGCCCTGGTACGGAGACCGTGAATCCAGCATACCCGACACCATCCCTCCGTTCGGAAGCTGGAGAAAATCCCGGCCAGCACCTGGCTCACCTGCCACGAAATCGGGGTGTTCACAGCTGAACCCGGCAATTTGTGGTCCGACTATCTGGACGTGATTGAAAAAAGGGAAACGCGGCTATTGAATTTTCTGGACCAACCAAGGTCCCGGGAAGAGATCATCAACGCCTGGACCGTCTACCTTAAAGAGCGGGAACCGAAAGATTTTTATCGCTTTGCCGAATGGGCGATTATCCGCAAGCATCTGGAAGGTCTGATAAATGCTGGCCGGGTTGCATTTTATGAAGGCCGCTATCGCCTTACCTGATCTTTTTGGGTGAGGCTGGCTTGGCTGAAACGCCTAAATAGATGGCTGCCAGGGTAATGCTGATCCCCACCAGGCTGACCAGGGTGGTCGGCCGATTGAAGAACAGCACATCCCAGACAAATGCCAGGGCCGGCTGCAGCAGTAAAATCATGCCGACCAGGGAAGCCCTGATTTTCGGCAAGGCCCGGGTAATGATCAACCAGCCGATGGCCTGGCTGGTAATTCCGTAAACGACGAGTGCCAGGGCGCTCTGCATGTCGGGGATGTGGAAGCTGCCACCCTGGCGCCAGATATCCCCGGCTAAAAAAACCGCGGTCAGAAAACTGATCACGGCCAGGTTGGCTCCAGTAGGCAAGGGCTCTTCCAGGCTCTGAATCCTGCGCAGGCTCAACAGAAACAGCGTATAGCAGACGGCCGCGATCAGTCCGGCATATACCCCCAGCTTGTAATCTCCCCCCAGGCGGTCCCACTGGATGCCCACCACCAAAAATAATCCCAGCAGGGCCAGGGGTATTGAAATCACCAGCTTCAAACTCACCTTTTCACCCAGGAAAAATACGCCGGCCAGGGCCATGAAAAAAACCTGGAAGTTGGCCAGGATGGTGGCCAGCCCGGGACCGTTCACGTGGATGCTGAAATGCCAGAGGATCAGATCCACGGCCAGCCAGAAACTGCAAAAGAGTCCGTACCAGATATAGGGGCCGCCTTTGAGGCGCATTTCCCTGCGTAAAAGGACTAGCAGGAGCAGGGCGCTGCCGCCAAACAGCATGCGGTAGAAACCGGCCACGACGGGTGTAACGTGGGCGATTTTAACATAAACACCTGAAAAACTGATTAAAATCGCCCCAACCGTCAGCTGCAGCCAGGGCGGGGTCCGGTTGAAAGCGTTCACCAAAAATTTCATGTGACAGGGTCAGGGAGGTCTAAAACATCGTGATCGGCGTCTAACCAGGCCGGAAAATCGCGGCGCCAGTTTTCTAGGATCTCTCGGGAAAGGGTTACGGTGCGCAGGGCCGGATCGTTGTGGATAGTGAACAGGGTGTTACCCACCGGGTCGATGACAGTCGAGTCCCCGCTGTAATCCAGACCGTTGCCATCGGTGCCCACCCGGTTGACCCCGATGACGTAGCACAGGTTTTCGATGGCCCGTGCTTTTAAAAGCGCTTTCCAGTGTTCAGACCTTTTGGCCGGCCAATTGGCCACGTATACAGCGGCATCGTAGTCGTTGTTGAGGTTGCGGGACCAGGCCGGAAAGCGCAGGTCGTAACAGACGAAGGGGCGCAGTTTCCACCCTTTGATCGTGACAGTCAGCAGGCTCTGCCCACCAGTATAGATGTCATCCTCACCCAGCATCCGGAACAGGTGGCGTTTATCGCACGTTTGCAGCCTTCCGCCCGGTCCGGCGGACATGAACCGGTTATAGTAGCGCCCATTATCTACAATCATCACGCTACCCATCAGGTGGGTATCGAGCTTGGCGGCCGTGGTTCGCAGCCAGCGGACCGTTTCGCTTTCCATGGTCTGGGCCACTGGCTTCGGCCGCATGGAAAACCCCGTGGAAAACATCTCGGGAAGTATCACCAGATCGGTTTTACCCGCCAGGTTTGCCAGGCTTTGGTCAAATAGTTCTAGATTGGCCGCCGGGTCCTCCCAGGCCAGTTCGCTCTGGACAATGGTAACCGTTAAATCCGACATAGTCTTTCCGCGGCCTCCTTTAAGGTGTCGTCGGTTTTGGCAAAGCAGAACCGCAGCACGCGTGCATCGGTCCGGTCATGGTAAAAAACCGAAGGCGGTATAGCCGCCACCTTATGCTCAGTCGTAATTGTACGGGCAAACTCCAGATCCGGGGCATCGGATATATCCGCGTAGTCCAGCATCTGGAAGTAGGTCCCGCTGCAGGGCAGGGCCTTGAATCGGGAACCTTCGATGAGGTTCAAAAACAAGTCCCGCTTTTCCTGGTAGAAGGCCGCCAGGCCCAGGTATGCTTCGCGGTTATCCAGAAACTCGGCATAGGCAAGCTGGACCGGGGTGTTCACCGCAAAGGTCAGGAACTGGTGTACCTTCTGAAACTCGCTGGAGAGTGCCTGCGGCGCTATGCAGTAACCCACCTTCCAACCCGTGGTGTGGTAGGTTTTGCCAAAGCTGCTGATTACAAAACTGCGATCGGCCAGGTCCGGGTAGCAGAGAATGCTCTCATGCCGCCGACCATCGAACACGATGTGCTCATAAACTTCATCGCTCAGAATGAGGATGTCAGTCCCCGCGACCAGTTCTCCCAGGCTCTGCAGGTCGCCCTTGGAAAGCATCGCCCCGGTCGGGTTGTGGGGTGAATTCAGGATGATCATCCGGGTGTTGGGTCTCAGCGCATTTTTCATGGCGGCCCAGTCAACCTGGTAATCAGGAAACGTCATTTTAACGAAAACAGGTCGGCCGCCGTTGAGTTCGATGACGGGGACATAGGCATCATAGGCCGGCTCGACAACAATCACCTCATCGCCCGGCTGGACAGCGGCGGTAATAGCGGCAAACAGGCCCTCGGTGGCGCCGGCCGTCACGGTAACTTCCATGGCCGGATCGCAAGTGCGTCCATACAGCGCCTGTGTTTTGGCGGCGATCTTTTCCCGCAACGCAGGAATCCCCTGCATCGGGGCGTATTGATTTTGACCGGCCTGCATGTATTTCCAGACCAACTCCTTGAGGCGTGGATCGGCGTCGAAATCTGGAAATCCCTGTGACAGGTTGATGGCCCCGCTTTCATTGGCCAGCTGGGTCATCACCGTAAATATGGTGACGCCAACATCAGGCAGTTTTGAGGCAATCTGCATGTAACCCTCCAATTCAAAGGCTTGCTTCATTACAATTCAAGCGTTCACTTATCCATAGACCACCTGCTGACTTAAAGCAATATGCGCCCTTTGTATTGCAATCAAGCGGTTGCTGTACAATATTCTATGACAAGCTGCTTTAAATAAGTGCTTCGATCCAATCTTCAGCCTTCGCTGAAGCGATGTCTGATAAACTTTGCTGGAGGCCTTGACTGCCCGGCGTAGCCTGGACGACAGAGACGGGAACTTGTCGAAGATCCCGCGCTTTTCAGCGGGGGACCAGATTCCATATTTAAAGCAACTTTTCAGTTCACATCCTCAACTGCTAATGCATGGATATTGGTCGTGATTGAAAAAATTATCTCGGGAGGACAAACCGGTGCTGACCAGGGAGCCCTGGATACAGCCATACGCTTGGGAATCGAACATGGCGGCTGGATACCCAAGGGCCGCAAAACCGAAGCCGGTCCGCTTGCGGATAAATACCACTTGAAGGAAATGCCCTCAGATGAATACCAGGCGCGAACAGAAAAAAACGTAGTGTCGGGGCTGAAGCGACCGTCATCATCTCACACGGCCCCCTGTCAGGGGGTTCCCAGCTGACGCAGCAACTGGCTCAAAATCATGGCCGTCCCTGTCTGCACATCGATTTGAACACCCAGGCCGCCTTCGATGCCGCCCGGATCATCAACGACTGGGTTAAGGCCTACGATATCCGCGTCCTGAACGTGGCCGGCCCCCGGGCCAGCGAGGACCCACTGATATACCAGGCAACCGCCGACATCCTCGAAAGTGCCTATTACCTGGGTCTCGTACAGCTGCCGGGCAAAGAGGCCGCCGACACGTCGGCCAATTTACCCGAAACGGTTGATCAGGCCGTCACCATCCTGATAAAACAGCTTCGCCTAAAAGATAAAAGCGCCATCGCCCATTTGCAGAAAGACCAGTTGGAAAGCCTGCTCCAGGCACTGAACATCTACCTCAGTGATGAATTTGCCTTAGGAAGGGGCAATGATCTGTTGATGACCTCCTGCACGCGCTATCTGGGTGAAGAGCTGGCCGGTGAACCCGAACCGGCCATGGCCATTATTACCGAACTGTGGAAGCAGCTTTCGAAAACCCATCGTTTAAGACTGGTGAAGTAAAAAACAGGAGGATCGGCGATAGGCATTTAGGCTATAGGAAAACCGTTTATATTCTGGTTGTCCCTAAAAGCCTACAGCCTAAACTCCCATTGGCCTATTTGAGGCTGGAACAACCAGAAAAACGAACCCAGGCGGCCAGGCCTTACTTAATGGTGAGAGGATACGTAATACCCGATATTATTTTTGTATGCACAGGGAACATCTGCCGCAGCCCTATGGCCGAAGGCATTTTGAGGCAGCGCTGGCTGGATGCCGGGATCAGCGACCGGACCGTCTCTTCCATGGGGGTTCAGGGCCTGGATGAATCACCGGCCACAGATCTGGCCCAGCAGGTTTGTGCGGAAAACGGCATCGATATTTCCGAACACCGGTCGCGCCCGATTTCCGGGGAAGAACTTCAGGCGGCAGACCTGATCCTCTGCATGGAGCCGGGCCATGTCTCCTTTCTCAACACCTTTTACCCCTGGCACAGCGACCGCATCGCCCTTTTGGGTGCCTGGCCGGGCAAACCAAAACGAAAACACACCGTTCAGGACCCCATGGGTGGCTCCCTCTCACTGTACCAGAAAGTGTACGGGATCATCGAAGCCCATATTGACCGGATCTTCCCGCAATTGTAAAGAATCCTGGCCCAGAGGGCAAGACTGTGGATTGCCCCTGGAAGGGGGTCGCGCCCAGAAAACGCGTCCGTAGCATGGTCGGATTCAGGGGATTAGGCCGAAGACCGAAGGCTGAAGTTAAAACTTAAATCCAATCTGGCCGAATTGATTGCATTGAAGACAAAAGCTGCGATGAATTGGAAGAGCCTTTGTTTTATAACTTTATTATCGTTTTCACCTTCAGTCTTCAGCCTAAACACCTAGTGACCAATGCTGACCGTATTGATAGTCTGCGGTGGTCACAGTCAACCACTATGGTTTCGGCAGCAGGGGCGCTTTCGATGTATCGGCCTCAATTTTGAATGCCGAAGTGGATGCGTTTAACTCCTCGGCGCTGACGGCGGTGTCCTGAACCCCCTGATCAATTTCGGTAATGGCCTTGTTCACCATCTCCATCCCCTGGGCCTGTTCTCTTGAAGCCAGGGCGATTTCGTTCACCAGCTGCCCGGCATTGACCGTTTGATCGGATGCCGCGTGGAAAGCGTCGTTGACGGTATTCACCATACCGGCCCCCGCCTTGATGTTACCCACGGTCTTTTCAATCAAAGCATGCGTGTTTTTGGCGGCATCGGCAGCCCGAATGGCGAGGTTGCGCACTTCATCGGCCACGACGGCAAACCCGGCGCCGGCCTCTCCTGCCCGGGCCGCTTCGACAGCGGCATTCAAAGCCAGCAGGTTGGTTTGAAACGCAATTTCATCGATGGTCCCGACAATTTTGGCCGTCTCTTCGCTGGACTGGCTTATTTCTTTCATGGCCGCGGTCAACTGGTCCATCGATTCGTTGGCGCGGTCAACCTCATCCCGTACGGCCTTCATCATTTCATCAGCCTGGTGTGCATTCTCGGAATTCTTGTTGATGGTGCTGGCGGTTTGCTCGACAGCCGAACTGGTTTCCTCCAGCGAGGCCGCCTGCTCACTGGAAACCCGGGACAACCGGTCGGAGGCGTCCATGATCTCCTTAATCATGGAACGTAGACTCTCGCTTACTTCATTCATGCGGCTGCCCATGTGGCTGATCTCGTCACGGCCTTTTACATCAACCGTCTGTGAAAAGTCGCCTAAGTTCATCTTGCCGGCCATGTCCAGCATGTTTCTTACCGGGATGTTTACCATTCTGTGAAACAGGAGGTAAATCGCCAAGATCAAAACAGCGGCGCCTGCGGTACCCATGTAAAAACTAGTTTTGCCGGCACGCTGCAAAGCTGCAAATGATTTTTCCATGGACACCCGAACCTGCATGCCCCCCAGCACTTTACGTGAACTACCATGACAATGATAACACCTGGATTCATTCATAATCGGTTTAAAAACGCTCTGGTAGACCTTGCCATCGATGGTTTCGTCCATAGGATGGGAAGGGGCCGTACCGGACGCCAGCATTTTTTCGACCAAGGCAATAGCGTCATTGCTGGATAGAAGCGTATCCAGCTTTTTATGCGTGGCTTCAGAGCGGGTTGAAAAGGCCACGTCACGGTTGAAATCAAAAACGAAAACCTCCAGGTTATCGGCCTTGTCATGCAGCCGGGCAAACTGTCGGCGCACGGTATCGTTGTCGCCGATAGCGAGAGCATCAAACATGCCACCCTCTATCGCCGTCGCTAAAGAAAGGCTGTTCTCCCGGGCCTGATCTTCGATGGAGTGTTTCTGGCTGTATATGTTGACACCTATGATTCCACCAAGAACCACGGTCATAACGCACAGAATCGAAAGGAGAACCTTCACCCAGAGATGCTCATTGATAAATTTATACAGTTTCATGCCTATTTCCTTATAGCTGATTACCTTGAGATGATTCGTACAGTGAACTCCTTTAGAGTGCCCGGTCACAAGCGGTAGATTTTGGTTCAGAGCACGTGTCCGGCGTAGCCTTTAGGCGAAGACTGAAGGCCTGAACAATTTTGAGACCGCAGGCATTGCCGTCCTATGTGGACAGACACTAGAACTTATCGCAAATAACGGATTTTGGTTCAAAATCACGGCGGCCGCGAACATCAAGCCTGAGGAATACTCGAGTATTTCGAGGGCTTGATGTGAGCGCCCAACGCCGAGTTTGGGCCAAAAGGCTTTTTTGAGATGGGTTCTAATGGGCACCCCCGAATAACAACGGCTTAAACTTAAACGCCGCAACCCGTTCGGAATTGTGACAGGTGAGGCAGCTGTCCATGCTCACATCGTAGATGATGTCTTCCGGATCTTCGGACTCGGCATGGAGACTTCCCGGGCCGTGACAGACCTCGCAACCGGTATTTTTCAAATGGGGCGTTTTCTCTGCCGAAACAAAACCGCCCGGCTGCCCATACCCGGTCGTATGGCATTTGTAGCAGCCTTTTTCCTCCTCTGCGGTCAAACCTTTCTTCATAATTTCAACGCTATGAAAGGATTTGGCCTTGCGGGCATGTTGGGAAAACGTCTCGTATTCCCCTTCGTGGCAGGCCGCACAGGCTTCGGACCCAATATAGGTTTTAGTTGTTGATTCCTGGGCCTCACTGCTTACCGGCCCGAGTGTCGAGACCAGCAATGTGCCAACCATTAAAAATAATGCTAAACGCTTGAAATTAAAATTCATTTTACACTCCTAACAAAAAAACAAGTATAAGGTCTCTATCAACACCCTCTTTATCGGAAGAATCCTAACAAAACTTTAGCGTTAAGACGGTGAGTTTGAAGTAGCGGTTTTGGCGCTTGATTATGATGGGGATCTCTGGAATAGTCGGGGCGTTAACATATTATATGGGATGTTGGTTTCTTGAGGACATTGCTTACTCAACATACGCCGGGGCCATCGGGTGGACTGGGGCTTCAATGGGTTCAAACACAACAGATCAACCCTAAGGGATTGGTTTTTATCCCGCCTTTAATCGGTGGGGGACCCGCCCAGCAATTGGGAGCCTTTCGTTGGTTGTCCAAGAATAACCTGGACCTGTTTTCTTTCAATTACACAGGACATGGGAGGTCTGCCGGAAAATTTTCACTGGCCGCAACAGAAAGAGACACGCGCAGAATGCTTTCCCTAGCCGCAACCCGCGCTAAAGAAAAAGGGGTGCCGCTGTTTGGAATTGCCGCCTGCTACGCAACAATTCCTTTGCTGCTGGGTACCATGCGAACTGGAGAACCGTTTAAAAAAATAATTCTGATCAACCCGCTCACCTCCTTTTACCAGATGACTTTCCTGCAAACGTTGTATCGCTCTTGCAAGCACGGATTCAATATCAAGCGCCCCGCCCAAAGTCTCAAGGAATCAATCGACAATTATCTGGAGAATCTGTTTCCCAACATTGTCCGTGGCGTGGCAGGTTTCGGGTCCCTGAGCCGCAAACGTACCCGGGTATTGAAAGTGCTAACTGAATGGCTGTCTGGTAATTTCAAACTGGACTTTAGCCTGTCCCAGACCCCCGCCCTGTGTATTTACAGCCGCCAGGATCCCATATTGAACCTGGGTGGTGGCACTCTGCAAGCCGCCAGCCTGGAGTGCATTCGAAACGTATGTTCGCTGGTTACATTCTATGCTATTGACAGTGATCATTTCTTGTCGGACCCAGCGAGTCGAACGGCAACCCGGCGGGCCATCCGTGCCTTTCTGTTAAACGGCTAGAAATAGCCCGATGGTAATCCCGCCCCGCTACCGGTTGAAAAAAGGTTAGGGCCAAAAAATGGCAGAGCTTCTTTTCAAGGTGAAGGCGCTGACTTCCCGAATCGTGGATCCCGATGGCACCCTGGTTGAGAAGCGGGTGGAAATTCGCACCGACCCCATTACCGGCCGCACGGCCCGGGTCACCTTTGCCCGGGCGGCCGAGAAGGAAACCGGGATGGACGCACTGCCCGCACCGCCGCCGGCTGCCAAAGAACAGGCCACCTGCCCATTTTGTCAGCCGCAGCTGAATATGCGAACACCGACCCTCCCGGACAGTTTCGGAGATACGGATCGCCTTGAATTAGGCACCTCCACCCTTTTTCCCAACCTCTTTCCGTACGGGCGTTACTCAGCGGTTAGTCTCTTTGACAATCGCCACTTCGTGGAAATCGGACAAGCCTCGGTGCAGTCCTATACCGACAGCTTCATGAACTGCAGGAACTATTTGAACATGGTGCTGAGTTCCGACCCCGAGGCCGTTTACATGGCCATAACCCAGAATCATCTACCGTCGGCCGGCGGATCACTGGTTCACCCGCACCTGCAGGTTCATGCCGATCGAGATCCACCCAACTACATCCGGTTTCTCGAGGAACGGGCCGACGTGTACCAATCCGAAACCGGCCATGGCCTTTTTTCCGACTACCTGACCCACGAACAGGCGGATGGCGCCCGCTGGGTTGGCCGGACCGGGAGCTGGCATTGGCTGTCAGCTTTCGCGCCGGAAGGGTTCTTTGAAATCTGGGCCATCCTGCCGGGGGTTTGCACTTTACGCGACCTGAACAAAGCGCACTGGAAAGACCTCGCGCAGGGGGTGCTCAATACCCAGAAGTTCTACCGCAGTTTGCATCGCAATGGCTACAACCTGGGCCTGCTGGCCGTGGAGAACAGTGCCAGCCGTTTGGAATTACGCCTGCGGATCCTGGCCCGTTCCAATTATGCCCCCTGGGTTCGAAATGACCACACCGGTTATGAAGTCATGTTGGGTGATATGGCTACCTTCAATGCGCCCGAAGAGACGGCGGAACTCGCTGGCCCCTTCTGGGGGACGTGACGCACAAAGAGCATCTTTTGACCCCTGCGGCGTACTCGCGTTTCCGCAATCCTCGACGTAGGCGGCACTACGCCTCCGGTTATGATAACACTCGAGCCTTGCCAGAGGCCAAAACCTACTCTTTGGGTGTCACGCCCGTGAAGTAAGGAATGAAAATGCATGTTTATAACCGCTTCTATCGGTGTAATTTAGGGAAAAGTTTTATTTGAAATGTCAGCAAAAACTACCAGACAGACAATAAGGATCACACTGTCCGACGGGCTGCGGGAACTGCTACGGCAGGGGAAACGTGGTCCCATTGCATACCCAATGGAACGTAGGGCTTCCATCAAGGACATTGTGGAATCGTTGGGGGTTCCCCATACCGAAATAGGCGCCATCCAGGTTGACGACCGTACCCTGGATTTTGGGTTCATACCTGATCCCGGCCAGGAGGTCCAGGTTACGGGAATCGAGGCTCCCTTCGAGGTGACCATCCCATCCCTGCTCAGGCCGGAACCATTACCGTCGGTCCGTTTTGTCGTCGATGTGAACGTGGGCCGGTTGGCCGCGCTGCTCCGTTTGACCGGCTTTGACGCCGCCTATGAGAATGGACTGCGGGACAGCGAAATAGCTGAACTGGCCCACCGGGAACAACGCATCGTCCTCACCAAGGACCGCGCTTTGCTTAAACGCAGTATAATCGATTATGGCAGGCTTGTCCGGGCCACCCACCCTGAAGATCAATTGCTGGAGACCTTGCAGTTCTTTGGTTTAACCGGCCCATTCGACTTTTTTTCACGTTGCCTGCTTTGCAACCGAAAACTGCAACCAGTTGCCAAAGCCGCGGTTATCCACCGGCTGGAACCCAAGACCAAGAAATATTTCAACACCTTTAAAACCTGCCCCAGTTGCGACCGTATCTATTGGCGCGGCTCCCATTGCGATGCCATGGCGGCCAAACTGGAGAAAGCCGGTCTTAGTGAATGTTAAGTATTTCTTTTCAAATGTCAGATTTGGTGGTACTCAAATGAGTAAAATCTTGCCTTATTCAATAAGCCGCCTTATTAGTTAAAAATGAACTTAAAAAAAGGTCTCAGCATGAGAATTATCACCAGTATCCTGATTGTGCTTCTGCTCTGTGGAACCGTTTTCGCCCAGCAACCGCCCGCCAAGGTCGTCACCGCGAAGGTGTTTGCCAAGGACCTGTCCCAAACCCGACCCATGGTCGGGGTCGTCGACTTCGACAAAACCGCCGGACTGTCGACTGAAATCAGTGGCCTGATCGCCAGACAATCCATCGAGGAAGGCGTCGTGGTCAAAAAGGGCGCAGTGCTGGTTCAACTGAATACGGATTTCCTTGAAAAGGACATCTCCATTATCAATAAGGAAATCGCGCAGCTCGGCATTACCATCCAGAAAACTGAAAAAAATCTGGAAAGGTTGCGTGCCCTGCGCACTGAAAACATCGCCACTGAAAAGGAATATGACGATCTAAACTTCAACCTGAAGGAGCTTTTTACCCAGCGGGAAAGCCTCAAAGTAAAGCTGGCCAAAAAGGAACTGGAATTGTCAAAAAGCACCCTGCGGGCCCCATTTGACGGGCTGGTGCTGGCCAGATACAAATCCCAGGGTGAATGGATTTCACCGGGAGTGGCAGTCTGCCTGCTGGGCTCCATCAATGACCTGGTAGTCCGGGTGGCCGTGGACGAAAAGCTGGTCGCCTTCGTCAAACCGGGTCTGGAACTGACCATCAACATAACGCCGCTTTCGCGAAAGCTGGCCGGTAAACTGGCAAACCGCATCCCGGTGGCCGACCCCAAATCGAAGACCTTTGAAATCAGCATTGCGATTCCCTATTTCAGCGGGGTCATCCAGAATATGTCCGCCCGGGTGGACGTGCCGGTCAGTGCCAAGACCAGTCTGAAAATGGTCCGGCGCGATTCATTGGTGCGCTTCAAGGGCAAGGAATTCGTCTACACGGTCAAGGAAAGTAAAGCCAAGATACTACCCATTAACATCGTGGCAACTGATGGAGAGTACCTGGGAGTGGACAACCCTTACATCGTGCCGGGGATGCCTATTGTCGTGGACGGTAATGAACGCCTGCGTCCGGACCAGGCTGTTACGGTTGTAAAAAGCGAGTAGGGAATCCTGGCCGGACTCAGGTTTTAAGGCTGAAGGCTGAAGCAAAACCTTAATGCATTTATCGGGACTGGACTCAGCCTTAATGAATACAGGTGACATGCAATAGCAGTTATACATCAAAGGCCCTATTGTATTTCATAGCCCTTACCTTCAGTCTTCGGACTTCAGGCTGCATACCTGGACAAACGAACTATCTTTGAGCAGTATTACCCTATATCTCTAATCTGGCCTGTAGGACCAGGCTTCAAGGACAGAAATGAACTTCATCCGATTCTCCATCACCAAGCCGGTCTCCGTCGCGGTGGGCATCATCCTGATCGTCCTGTTCGGATTGATCGGCATCAACCGTCTGCCGGTTCAGCTCACGCCCGATGTAGAACTGCCCCAAATAACAGTAACGACCATCTGGCCCGGAGCTACCCCCTACGAGGTCGAAAAAGATATCATCGAAGAGCAAGAGGGGGTTCTCAAAGGGATCCAGCGGCTCACCCTCATGGAAAGCGCCAGCTACAACAGCCGGGCCGAGGTAACCCTGACTTTTGAAGTCGGCACGGACCTGAACGCCTCCCTGCTGGCCGTTTCCAACAAACTCAACGAAGTGCGTGAGTACCCTGAGAACGTCCTTAAGCCGGTCATCGAGGCCTCCGGCGCCCAGAGCAGTCCGGTGATCTGGATGGTCATAAAATCCAACGCCGGCGACCCTTACAGAATCAACACTTTCCGGACCTTTTTTGAAAACGATGTCCGCCAGCACATCGACCGGGTGCCGGGTGTGGGCAGCCTGTTCGTCTTCGGCGGGTCGGCCAAGCAGCTGGAAGTTGTCATCAACCCTGAACGCCTGGGCCACTACAACCTCTCCATCGGCCGGGTCGTGGACCGCCTGCAGACCGCCAATGTCAATGTCTCGGCCGGGGTCCTGGGGCTGGCCAAGAAAAATTACCGCATCCGCACCACCGGCCAGTTCCAGGCCACCGGCGACCCGCTGGATGTCCTTATGGAGGACGACGGCATCCGCCGGGTCCACCTGAGCCAGATTGCCGATACACGCATCGGGTATGCGGTCAATGACGTGTCCGTCATGCACAACGATCAGCCCATGATCGTGGTGGGTGTGCGCAAGGAGCAGGGGGCCAATGTCATCGAATTGACCCGGCGCATGAAAGTCGCCACGGACTTTATCAACAAGGAAATCCTGAACCCCCAGGATCTGCGGATCGAAATCGTCTATGAACAGACGCCCTACATCAACAACGCCATCGGACTGGTAAAACGCAACGTGATCATCGGCGGTCTGCTGGCCCTGACGGTGCTGTTCATCTTCCTGCGCAGCATCAGCTCCACCCTCACCACCGCGGTCGCCATTCCCATTTCGGTGATCGGCACGTTTATCTTCATGTGGAGCTTCGGCCGCAGCCTGAATGTGGTCAGCCTGGCCGGCATCTCTTTTGCGGTGGGCATGCTGGTAGACAACGCCATTGTCGTCCTTGAAAATATCGACCGGCACCGCCAGATGGGTAAGAGCCCTTTCGAAGCTTCCTACGATGGGGCCCGGGAGGTGTGGGGCGCAGTTTTAGCATCCACGGCCACCACCGTGGCGGTGTTTCTCCCGGTTATTTTCATCGAAGAGGAAGCCGGCCAACTGTTCAAGGACATTGCCATTGCCATCACCTTTGCCATCCTGCTCAGCCTGGCGGTATCAGTCAGTGCCATCCCCAGTATTACCAACCAGTTCTACCGCCTGGCCGGCAAGAAGAAGAAAAAAAAGAAAAACGGCCTGGTGGGTCGCTTCGGGGCGCTATTGGGGCGCGGGTTGCTAAGGTTGTCCACGCTCTCTGTTAGCCGTTGGTATACCCGCGTCTTCACCGTCGCGACCCTCACGGCGGCGGCTGTTTTTGTGGTAATGGCCCTGATCCCCAAGGCTGAATACCTGCCCCAGGGCAACCGCAACCTGGTCCTCAACATCATGATCCCGCCGCCGGGCTACTCCCTGGACAAACGCGAGGCCATCGGGCACTACATCTTCAAGTCTACCCGCCCGTACTATGACGAAGAAGAAAAGGACGGCGTCCCCCGGATCAAGACCATCTTTTACGTTTCCGCCGACCGCATCACCCTGTTCGGCGCCATCAGCAGGCATGAAACCCGGGCCCGCGAGATGATGCCCATGCTCAACCGGGTCATGAACAGCATCCCGGGCGTATTCGGGGTCAGCATCCAGGCCGGTATCTTCCAGACCGGCCTGGGGCGCGGGCGGACAGTGGAGGTCAATATTGCCGGGGAGGAGATCGATGCGATCATCGATGCCGCCCGCACCCTGTTCGGAACCCTGCGCCAAAAAATGCCCAAGTCCCAGGTCAGGCCGGTGCCGTCCATTGAAAACAGCTATCCGGAGGCGAATTTTATCCCCGACCGCAGCCGGGTTTTGGCCAACGGCATAACGGAAGAGGATCTCGGGCTTTACGTGGACGTGCTCATGGACGGACGCAAGATCGGTGAATACAAGCCCGAGCAGCAGAAAAAGATCGATCTGGTCCTGCGCAGCCAGGCCAGCGACATTAAAACGCCCGAAGACATTGCCGGCAGTTTGATCGCCAACGGCCACGGGGACCTGATCCGGATCGGCGACGTGTCCGACCTGGTCTACAACCAGGGCATGGTCCAGATCAACCACCGCGAGCGTAAACGCAACATCACCCTGCAGGTCACCCCGCCGGTGGAAACCCCGCTCCAGGCCGCCCTTGAAACCATCAACACCGATATTATCGACCCCCTACGCAGCGCCGGCAAACTGCCCGGCACAACGATCACCGTGGGCGGCAATGCCGACAAACTCAGTTCAGCCATCGCCGCCATCCAGTGGAACCTGATCCTGGCGGCCGTCATTATCTACCTGCTCATGTCCGCGTTGTTCGAGAACTTTTTCTACCCGCTGATCATCATGTTCAGCGTACCGCTGGCCGGTGCCGGCGGCCTCATCGGTCTGCGCCTGGTCGACCGGTTCATCGCCCCCCAGCCATTGGACATCGTGACCATGTTGGGATTCATCATCCTGGTGGGAACCGTGGTGAACAACGCGATCTTGATCGTGCATCAGGCGCTCAACAATGTGCGCTACCTGGGATTCGTGGGTGTGGAGGCAGTGTTGGAATCGGTAAAAACCCGTATCCGGCCGATCTTCATGAGCACGACCACCAGCCTGTTCGGCATGCTGCCCCTGGTATTGTCGACCGGCGCCGGCAGCGAACTCTACCGGGGCCTGGGCAGCGTTATCCTCGGCGGCCTGGCCGTGTCCGCGATCTTCACCCTGTTCGTCATTCCGTCCCTGCTGGCATTTTTCATTCCGTTTGAGAAAAGTCGGCAGGGGTTGGATAATAAGCACCCGCTGGAATGTGAGTGAAATGGGGGTATTCTTATAGATGGGTTTTGCCATGCGGCCGTCAAAGACGGACCGCATGGCAAAAATTAGGCAAGGAGTTTAGAACGGCCAATACTGGTTATCATTCCAAATCGACTCCTTCAACGACTGGTCGAGGTCGGATAAGAACGCAAGATGACCCTTCTCCCAGTCCGTCAACCACTGGTAAAGCGTTTTTTCCTGCTCGTCTCCGGTAGCCGCTGCCCGGTCCCCGTAGAGTTTGACGGCCCGCTCTTCCATCAGCATGGCCGCGGATATGGCGGCTGCCTCGAAATCGGCGGAGGCGATCTGTTTCTTCACTTCCTCTGAAAGCACCAGGTCCGGCAGCGGCTGGCTCTGGGCATCCTCTGCGTCCAGGGCAGCAAAAGTCTGGTTCGACTGGTAGGATTTAAGCTGCTCTGTGAGGATATGCATATGGTGGTTTTCCTCGGCTACCATCGTTTCAAAGAATTCACGGACTGCTTTGTTTTGGGCCTGGTCGGCGACTTTTTGGTAAAACGCCCGGCCGCGCCTTTCCAGCAAGATAGCCTCTTTTAATATATCCAGTGCTGCATCCGCCATTCGATTTCCTCCATTTTATAGGGTAGGCAATTGTTATTTAATTAGAAGCTGGGGTCAATATGCACGAACAGCTCAATAAAGGCAAGCACCCCGCGCTGGCTATTTATTCGTCGGCTGACGGAGACCAGGTTATCCGGCCAATTTTTCAAGGCCGGCCGGTACCGTATCGACCTTTAGGTTTACACCAACCCGCAGGGCCTTGAGCCCCCTGACGCCGGGCAGGTCCTCCAGATCCAGCACCTCCAGGTCATCGTTCAGGTGGCCCCGGCTCTGCAGGTAGTCGATATGCTGCTGGACCTCCTCACCCTCGCGGGGATGGGAGTAGACCACGGCAATCCGGCCGGGCTGGGTCAGGCGCTCACGGCTGCCCCGCACATGGGCTTTATCCAGGCGGGATTTGATAATCTCATGCCGCACGTCATAGGCCCCATCCACGTCGAAGCGTTTCTCATCATACCGGAACCGGATGGAGAGGGGCGCATTGTTGACCAAAATCAGGTGGCAGGTATCCAGGGGAATCTTCAATTCCGCCTGAACCTGACGCGTGTTCCAGGCCAACCCGCAGGTGACCATGAATTGCCACAGGGCCAGGTTCTTTTGAAAGAAGGGATTGAGTTTGCCCTCCGGATGCATCGAGGCCCCCAGGTAAATAACGTAATCGATGCCGTCGGTCTGGTGCTTCTCGAAGTAATGGGGATACACCTGCTGGATTTCGGCCTGTTGCTGATCCAGGTAGGATGAAAGCCGTTCGTTCAGCAGGGACACACTCTCTTCAAAATTTTTTCTTTTGCGATAGACGACACCCTGCTCAGGATCCACTGCCCGTTGATAGGTTTCTATAGCGCTGCCCACGGAAGGATCAATGGCTCCCAGTTCGGTAAAGGCCGGCTCAAGCTCGCGTTGGAGGAAAGCGGCTACGGAGCTTTCTTCCTCGGTGGTAAGACCGGTTTGGATCTCGGCGATGCGCTTATCGATACGATAGCTGAACTCATCGAGCAGCGGCCAGGATTTGAATTCACCGGCCCGTGACATGATGTTCCCGGCCAGGGTCAGTTGTTCGGTCAGGTCCGCCTGGATGCTTTTCACCCGCGCTTCAGAAGAGCCGCGGATGTCCGACTGGGCGAACATGGGGATCACATCTCTAAAGACAATGGGTTCCATCTCCGAAGGCTTGCTTTCACGCAACCTTTCCATGTGGTCTAGAGCGGCTTTGCGAAAACGCCACTCCACGGAAGGGTGCACGGCCGTGCATTTTTCCTTGATCACGGCCTGAACCTCGTTGTTCATGTCATCAAGTCCCCGCTTGAGCGCCATGGAAAAGAGGGGCTCAATGTTGCGCATTTTGGTGTTATCCAGTGCTTTCAAATCGTTCGGCCGTCTTGTTTTGACCGACAGGGTCCCAATGGCCTCACCACCGAATACCAAGGGGGCAATTAAGAGCGAGCGGATACCGTGGTTCACGGCATCCTGTTCGGCCATACCCAGATTCGGTTCCAGACTAAGATCCGGAATGCGTAGAATCTCTTCCCGCTCGATGGCTTGCAGCCAGACAGAATTTTCCAGCTGGTCCATGGGAATGTGGCTGGAATTGGTAAATAGGCATTTGCAGTCGGGGTCGGAATTATCGCCGGCATTTAGAATGAGGACCTTCTCGCCATCACCCGTAACCGCTGCCAGACCCGCCTCCAGGTCCGGGACACCGAAAAGGGTCCGCAAACGGCTCTGGAGTTTTCCGAATCCGTCCGCAGAAAATATCGATTCCTGGTCAATGAGATCCCGTTCCAAAGCAGAGGTAATCTCGGATTCGGTGACGTCCACCGCCCGCACGATGGTAAATCCCCTGAACTCAAAGGTTTCCGGCGGCAATAAGGTGGCCAACACATCCGGATCATTGATATTATCGATAACCAGGCGACGCATGTCCTCGGTCAGCTCCCGGGGCTTGCCCACGGTCCCCACCTGGATAAACTGAAAATCCGGGATCATCTGAAAATGGCGCTCCAGGCCGGTTTCGGTATCCGTCACGATGCGCACAAATGGGGCGTCCACGCCCTGGTCTATGCCGTACAGACGCTTGAGGATCAGGGAATAGGCCCGTACCCGGCGGCTGTAATCCTGGATATCTTCAACATTCTTGCGCCGGCCGGCGATCAGGCCCTGCTCGTCGATCAGGTACTTGCGGTATCCCGGGGTGGCATAGAACGCGTGGTGGGTAAACGGTTTGAAAGCGCTGGCCATCTCGGATTCCCAGGTGGACCAGGGAAAAGCCACCGACATCAGGGGATTGAGGATATCGGTATACTCGGCCGCCGCGGCCGGATCGGATATCTCCCCCCTGAGCGCCGGCGTTTCTTGGAGCTGTTTTTCAAATACCGCAAACATTTCAGCCATGTGCGGGCACTTCGGCGCCACGTTTTCGCGCCAGAAATCCAGCAGCGGGTCCAGGCTGAGAACGGTCCGAAAGTCATTGGTTATCAGTTTATCTGACATTGTTCTGCTCCTTTTAATAATCCGGATGGCACTTTATAAGTAAATAACATAATCATTCGAGACCGGAAGCCAACTAATAAGTGGGGCTTATCAATTTTTTGTTTGATTTAATGATAACTATTATCGTTATTAATTTCATCTATTTCCTCGGTCATCCGAATCTGGGAATGTCAAGGGCCGGTCGTGAAAATAATAAAAAAACTGACGCGTTATGAAGATCGCACCGCCGAGCCCCAGAGTAAAAACCGTTGACAATCAATGGCATCTTAGTCTAATTTTGATGCACCATTTTGACCAACTCGGTGTCATCCATTTCTGAAACTGGATACCCCACCCACCGGGCTGGTAAATCGCCCGGTGCTCTAACCGCCCTTGAGCAAGCTATGGGGTGGTAACAAATATTATTCTTATAAATTCCGGCAACCTCTGTGTTGCCATATCATATACGTCTCATTCTCTACCTGTACGCTCAAAGGGCAGCTTGCATGGATCGCAGGACCTTCCTTAAAGTCACCGGAATTGGCAGTGTCGCCTTTGCCGCGGGGTGCGGTTCCGAAACCGGGGAGAAATTGTATACCCTGGTGAAAGCCCCGGATGACATGGTCACCGGTGAGGCCACCTGGTATGCCTCCACCTGCCGGGAATGTCCGGCCGGCTGCGGCGTTATCGCCAAGAGCCGGGAAGGCCGCCTCATTAAACTTGAAGGCAATCCTCACCATCCGATCAACCGGGGCCGGCTCTGTATGCGGGGCCAGGCTGCCCTACAATCTCTTTACAACCCGGACCGACTCAAACAGCCGCTCTTAAAAAAAGGGGAAAAATGGCAACCGATCAGCTTTGCAGACGCCATTGCCATGATCCGTAATAGGGCCAATGCCGCGGCTGCCAAAGGGCCTAACCGCGTTCGGATGCTCTCCGAGCTGGTCGGCGGAACGCTCGAAGGGGTGTTTTCCGACGCACTCGCTGAGTGGAACAGCGGCGGCCCGGTGATGTACGAACCTTTTGCCTTCGAGTCATTGAAATATGCCCACCGGCAACTTTTCGGTCTGCCGATCCTGCCCGCTTATAATATGGAACAAGCCGATTTCATTCTCGGTTTTGGCGCGGATTTTTTGGAAACCTGGCTTTCCCCGGTAGAATATGCCTGGAAGTTCAAAGCCATGCACGCCATTCAGGATGGAACCAAAGGCCGTTTCATCCAGGTTAGCCCGGTGCAATCCCTGACCGGAGCCAATGCCGATCAATGGCTCGCATGCCGGCCGGGAACCGAAGCGCTGGTAGCGCTCTGGCTGATCAAAAACGCGCTGGCCGGTGGCGCCGGCTATCATTTGCCGGAGGACTTCCGGGCCGCTCTCGACCAGACCACCTCCGGCCTGGATGCTGAAGGCGTGGCCGCTGAATGCAATATTGACACCGGCCAACTGGAAAAGCTGGCCGACCAATTGAAAGCCTCCCACCGTCCCCTGATACTGGGGTCCGCGTCTGCCGCAGGTCCGGAGGCCGCCGTTGTCGACCTGGCCGCGGCCACATTGAACGTGCTTTTGGATCCGGTTTTGACCAGTTACGATTTCGACAACCGGCATCGGGTCGAAGCCGCTACCAGCAAGGCCCGGGTCTTGGAGTTTTTCAGTGAGATCGATAAAGAGCCGGTGGGCGTTCTCCTGCTCCATCAAACCAACCCGCTGTTTACCCTGCCTCCGGGAACCGACGTCGCTGGTGCGCTCTTCAAAAAGCACCTTTTCAAGGTCGCCTTCACCAGCAGCCTGGACGAAACCGCAGCGGTGGCCGATCTGGTATTTCCAATTCAACATGCCCTGGAAACTTGGGACACGTATGAAGGCAAACAATTTGTCACAGGGACCATGCAACCGGCCATGGGCAAAGCCTTCCAGGCCCCATCCATCGGTGATGTCATGTTAAAGGCGGCTTTTGAAACACCGCCGGCCAGCGATTATAAAGAGCTGGTGGCCGCCAAACTGACCGGCCGGCCAGACAGCGCCTCCTCGAGAGAGTGGCTGCGGCTGGTGCAAAAAGGCGGACGTTTCTACAAAGGCCGGGGCGAAGACATCCGGAGCGTGACCCCGAACCCGGATATGCTGGCACGCCTGGAACGATACCTGACGCAAACCGGCGGGAACGATAAGGGCAAATTCTTCCTAGCCATGCCGTCCGTCCGCTTTTTTGACGGCCGCGGGGCCAACAAATCCCTTTTGTGTGAAATCCCGGATCCGCTGAGCCAGGTGGCCTGGCAGACGCCCCTGATGGTGCACCCGGTCGTGATGCGCTCCCAGCAATGGAAGGATGGCGACCACGTGACCGTCACTTCCGCGGCCGGAAAACTGACGGCGCCGGTCTATGGCTACGAGGGACTGCACCCAGACGTAAGCGCCATGTCCATCGGCCAGGGCCACACCGCGTATGGCCGCTATGCCCGTGATCGTGGTCTCAACCCGCTGCAGGTTCTGGATGCCGTCGTAGATCAGGACGCCGGCGGACTGGCTTACACAACCCCAATAAAGCAGTTAAGCGGCGCCGGAAAGCGCCAGCAACTGGCCTGCTTCGCCGGCAGTACGTCGCAGTATAACCGCAAAATCGCGATCTCGATTCCCCTGGCCGAATTGACGGCCACAGGAAAGCACAAGAAGGTCAAGCCCGGCCTCACCATGGAAGACTTTCCTTTCACGCCGCCGACGCCGGCCGGGTATGACCGCCGCCGTGATTTCTATCCACCCCACGAACACGACACGTATCGCTGGGGCATGGTAGTGGATCTGGATCGCTGCATCGGCTGCGGAGCCTGTGTTTCGGCCTGCTACATGGAAAACAATGTCGGCATCGTCGGCGAGGAGCGCATTCTTGAAGGCCGGGAAATGGCCTGGCTGCGGATCTCGCGGTACCAGGATCGGGAGCACCCGGAAAGATCGAACTTTCTGCCCATGATGTGCCAGCACTGCGACAATGCGCCCTGCGAATCGGTTTGCCCGGTCTATGCACCGCATCACTCCCATGAAGGCTTGAACAACCAGATCTACAACCGTTGCATCGGCACCCGTTTCTGCGCCCAGAACTGTCCCTACAAGGTGCGCCGCTTCAACTGGTATGAATGGGAGTGGCCCGACCCATTGAAGATGCAGCTCAACCCGAATGTCACCGTGCGGACTAAAGGGGTCATGGAAAAGTGCTCTTTTTGCGTGCAACGCATCAAGACGGCCCGCCAGGTTGCCAAGAACCAGGACCGGGACATCCGCGATGGGGAAGTAACGCCGGCCTGCGCCCAAACCTGCCCCACCGGCGCATTGACATTCGGCAGCTTTATGGAGGCCAACAGCCGGATCAACAAGTTGATCAAGGATCCCCGGGCGTATCAGGTACTAGGGTATCTGAATGCGAAACCGGCCGTGATTTACCTTAAGAAAGTATTACAGGAGGTTTAAAACCCTAAATCCGAAATTCGAATAACGAAATCAGAAACAAATTAGAAATTCAAAGGCCTCAATGACAAAAACAAAAACCAGAGAGGTAGAGCAACCTTATAGCTTGTTTGGCACATTTGAATTTCTGTCATTCGAGTTTGTTTCGAATTTAGATATTCGGATTTCGAATTTGTAGCGAACGCCATGTCCGATCTGACCTACAAAGAGATAGACAACACCGTCATCGACACCCTCAGTCCGCCGGGGGTGAAGTACTGGGGTATTGTGGCCCTGGTGTTTTTCGGCTTATTGATGGGGGCCGCGTGCTGGCTCTACCAGATCTTCGTGGGCGTCGGCGTGGCCGGCATGAACACCCCGGTACACTGGGGCACCTATCTGATCAACTTTGTCTTCTGGGTCGGTATCGCCCACTCGGGCACCCTCATTTCCGCGATCCTGTACCTGTTCCGGGCCGGATGGCGCAACCCCATCGCCCGAGCCGCGGAAACCATGACGGTCTTCGCCGTTTGCACGGCCGGTTTGTTTCCCTTTATTCACCTGGGACGGGTCTGGCTGGTGTTCTACATGTTGCCTATTCCCAATCAGCGGACCCTCTGGCCCAATTTCCAGTCGCCGTTGATGTTCGACGTGGTGGCCATCAGTACGTATCTGACGGTGAGCGCCCTGTTCTGGTACACCGGGCTGATGCCGGATCTGGCGGCCATCCGCGACCGGGCGACCGGCACCCGCAAACGAATATTTACCATACTGAGTATGGGCTGGACCGGCGAGCAGGGCCAGTGGCATAACTACGCCCGCGGTTATCTCTTTTTCGCCGCGCTGGCTACGCCGCTGGTCATCTCGGTCCACAGCGTAGTGTCTTGGGATTTCGCTTTGTCGGTCACCCCGGGCTGGCACACCACGATCTTCGCGCCCTACTTTGTGGCCGGCGCTATCCACTCCGGCCTGGCCATGGTCCTGACCCTGCTGATACCCCTGCGCAAGATCTTCGGCTACGAACGCATCATTACCATGCATGTGCTGGAAAGCGTGGCCAAAACCATTGTGTTTACCGGGCTCATCGTCGGCTTCGCCTACGCCACCGAAGTGTTCATTGCCTGGTACAGCCACAATATTGTGGAGATGGAAGCATTCTGGTGGCGGGCCTTTGGCGACTATGCGATACCCTACTGGATCATGGTGGTCTGCAATACGGTCGCACCGCTGTTCTACCTGTTCAAGAAAGTCCGGACCAATTTGAAGACGCTGTTCATCATCTCCATCCTGGTGAACATCGGCATGTGGTATGAGCGTTTCGTCATCATTATCGGCAGTGTGGCCCACGATTTTCTGCCGCATGCATGGGGATTGTACAGCCCCACGTTGACCGAGTTCGGCATTATGATCGGCGCCTTCTGCCTGTTCTTTTTCCTGTTTCTGCTGTTTGTCAAACACTTGCCATCGGTGTCCATGACGGAGATGAAAGAGACCCTGCACCACGGAGCAGAGCATGACGACTGATAAGAAAAAAATAATGGGGCTGTTTGAAAACGAGGCGGATGCCGTGGCCGCCATCGCCGACATGCAGGCCCTGGGGTGGGGCATCGAACGAGTTCACAGCCCGATTCCCAGTGAAAACATCCCCAAGGCTTTGGGTATGCGCAAGAGCCGGGTGGGCTGGTTCACCCTGGCCGGCGGGATAATCGGATTTTTCACCGGATTTTTGCTGGCGGCCTTTACTGCCGCCCGCTGGAGCCTGATCGTCAGTGGAAAACCGATCGTGGCGCTGGTGCCCTTTTTTATCGTGGGCTTCGAGTTTACGATTTTATTTGCGGTGTTCGGCAATGTGATCGGCCTGATCACCCAGGCCAATTTGCCAAAGTTCAATTACAGTCAGGATTACGCGCCCGAATGCTCCGCCGACCAGTATGGCATCCTGGCGGCGTGCGGTCCGGAGGAATCCGACGAGTTGGAGGCCTTTTTTACCGAAAGAGGCGCAGGTATCAGAACGTTTGAGGCGGCCCCGAGCGTCGCTTGAGAAGAAAACCATGACGGATTCGAAAAAAAGTTCCCCGCTGATGATCGTCTTCGGCTGCCTGGTTGCTGTCGGCGCGATCGCCTTCTTGATCCAGGCCGGCGGGCAGCACCCGCGACAGGCCTGGCAGGCCTACCTGGTCGGCTTTCTGCTCGTGTCGGCCATCGCCCAGGGCGGAATGCTTTTTTCGACCCTCATGCATGCGGTCAAAGCCCGTTGGAGCGGACCGCTGGCCAGCCTGGCCGAATCCTTCAGCGCTTTTTTCCCGGTCTCGCTGGTCATGTTCGTGATCCTGTTCCTTGGCCAGGTCCATGTGTTCCCCTGGCTGGGGAAGGACCTGCACGGCAAGGAAATCTGGCTCAATGTCCCGTTTCTTTTCTTCCGCGACCTTATTGGCCTGATCCTGCTGTATGGCTTCGGCCTGCTCTACCTTTATCACGCCCTGTGGTTCAAGCTAAAGGACAACGGCACCCGCGGTAAGGTGCGCGACTTTCTCTTCACCCGGTGGCGCAACAACCCGCCGGATGCGGAAAAGTATAAACACCGGATGACCGTTTACGCCTATCTGTACATGCTGAGTTTCGCCCTGATCCTCTCCCTGATTGGTTACGACCTGATCATGAGCATGGACTATCACTGGTATTCGACCCTGTTCGGGGCCTACAACTTCGCCAAAGCAATCTACATCGGTTTCGGCGCCCTGATCATCCTGGCGGCCATATTGCACCTGAGCCCCCAGAACGCGTTCAGTTTGAAATCTTCCCAGTTCCACGACATGGGCAAACTCTTCTTCGGATTCTGTCTGGTCTGGGCGGATTTCTTCTACGCTCAGTTCGTCGTCATCTGGTACGGCAACATCTCCGAGGAGACCGCCTATATCATCGAGCGCACCATGCTATATCCCTGGAACAACGTGGCCTGGACGGTTTTCATCGTCTGTTTCGTGGCCCCGTTTCTGATCCTGCTGAACAAAAAAATTAAAACCATCCCAAAGGCCATGATCGTCATCTGCACGGTGGTTATCAGCGGCATGTGGCTGGAGCACCACCTGCTGATCGGGCCGGCCTATCACCACCATGCCACCAGCCTGCCCCTGGGCTTTACGGATGTCCTGGTTGCCCTTGGCTTTGTGGGGCTGCTGGCCCTGGCCATCACCACCTACCTGCGGCAGTTCCCGGAATTGCTCCAGGTGGATGCCGGGGGAGGTAAGTAATGGAGATACTGCTTACCACCCTTGGGATCCTGACCATTGTGACCCTGACCATTATTGTGGGCACCGGGGGCAAACCCATGCGCGCGGTTTCCGGATTCAAGGAGACCCTCAAAGCCATCGATGCCAACCGGGGGCCCCTGGCGATAACGGCCCTGTCCGTCGTAGTGCTGCTGGTATTCTTGTACGCGTTCTATTTTTTCCCACACCGGAACATGGCCCCGGAGCAACCCATCCCGTTCAGCCATCAGCTGCACTCGGGGGTCAAGGCCATCGATTGCTACTACTGTCATCCCTATGTGGAACGCTCCCTGCACCCGGGTCTGCCGCCGGTGGAAAAATGCCTGCACTGCCACAATTACATCATCGCCAATCACCCCCAGATCCTGAAAGAACACGAGTATTACAATACAAACACACCGACACCCTGGCGCAAGGTATTCCATGTTTCCGAACATGTGGTCTTCAACCATAAGCGTCATATAAAAAAGGAGATTGCTTGCGAAAGCTGCCATGGACAGGTTAGAGAAGCGGATCGCCTGAGAACACATCGATTCAAAATGGGCTTTTGCATCGAGTGTCATCGTGAAAAGAAGGCGCCTTTAGACTGTTGGATAGCGTGTCATAGTTAGGTATGGCTATTAGCAGTTAGCTGTTGGCCGTTAGTAAAAACACATATAGTAATTGGTCTTAACAGCTAATAGCTAATCGCCAAAAGCTGCTTGATTCACCAAACGCCTTACAAGGACCTACTGATTTGGCTGAAAGCATAGAACATACCGAGACCAACCACCTGGCTGCCAAGGCATTCGCATGCACATCCGCGGTTTGGTTTGCCTTTGCAACCAGCTTTGGCATGATTGCGGCCGGGTATTTGATCGCGCCGGATTTCCTGGGCAACATCGAATATATTCAATTTGGCCGCTCGCGCCCCATTCATGTCAACCTGGTGCTTTTCGGTTTTGTCACGCCTGGTTTCCTGGCCGCGGCCCTATATTACACACCGCGCCTGCTGGGCACCCGTCTGTACAGCCAGAAATTGGGCGTCGTCACAGCGGTTTTGTGGAACATCATGCTGGTGATCGCGGTCGTAACCCTGGCCTTGGGCTTCAGCCAGGGCCGCGAATATGCCGAACTGCCCTGGGCCGTGGATATCATGATCGCCGTCCTGTTTGTCATGATCATCTACAATATTTTCATGACGGTGGCTCAGCGGCAGGAACATATCCTCTATGTTTCCATCTGGTACACCTGTGCGGCCCTGATCCTGACAGCCGTCGGGTATTGCCTGGGCAATGTTATCTGGAAACCCGACAGCGGTGCCCTGCTGGGCATTCCCGATGCCATCTTACTCTGGTTTTACGGCCACAACATTTTCGGACTGCTGCTGACACCACTGGGCTTGGCTGTGGCCTATTACGTGCTGCCGCTGGCAACGCGCAGCCCCCTCTATAGCCACACCCTTTCTTTGATCGGCTTCTGGTCGTTGATTGTTGTCTACACGCATATCGGCACACATCATTTGTTACAGGTGCCGGTTCCCACGTGGTTGAAAGTCATCTCCATTGTGGACAGTGTGGCCATGGTGATTCCGGTAATGGTGTTCCTCATCAACATCTGGTACACCGTGCGGGGCAAGCTGGGTGATATTCACGCCAATATCGGCGCCAAGTTTGTGTTTACCGGCACCATTATGTATTTTTTCGCCAACTTTCAGGGCAGTTTCATGGCGCTGCCGCAAGTCCAGCGAATTACCCACTTCAACAACTGGGTGGTTGGACATGCCCATATCGGCGTTTTCGCCTTCGCCGGCATAACCGCCCTGGGCGGTCTCTGGTTTGTGCTCCCCAAAATAACCAAGAAACCGCTTTACAGCCGCTACCTGGCTGACTTGCAATACTGGCTGGTGCTCATCGGCGTTTCCGTGATGGCCGTCGACCTGACCATTGTCGGTTTGATCCAGGGCAATGCCTGGTATAACGGCGAAACCATTTATCGGGTACTGCCCGAGATTCATCTTTACTATGTTATCCGCGCCTCGGCCGGGCTTTTTATCCTCGCGGGCGCGTATATCGGTCTATATAACGTGGTGCGCACGCTATTTTTCAACCCTGGAGCAGCAACAGAATGAAGATGACCCCCATAGCTGTGGTCGGCGGGGCCCTCGCCATCTTGACCGTCATCGTCTTGTTGATGGTGGTGTGGCCCTATGCGACTACAGACTATACGCCTTCTGAGATCTATCGCGATCGCACGGCGGTGGAACAGGCCGGATTTAAAATCTACCTGCAAAACGGCTGTGTGTATTGCCACAGCCAATCGATCCGGTCCTTTGATTGGGGGCATGGCGCCCACCGCATTGCCCAGGCCGGCGACTATATCGGGGACCGCCCCATTCAGCTGGGGTCGGCGCGGACCGGTGTCGATTTGTCGCAGGAAGGCGGTGAGCATCCCGACGATTGGCACATTGCGCATTTCGTGAATCCGCGTTACACGCGTCCCAATTCGATTATGCCGCCCTTTGCCTGGCTGGGTGAAGAGCGCATCGACACGCTTACCCAGTATGTTCAAAGTCTGGGACTGAAAGCGGCGGACAAACGTATGGAGCGGCAGCGTTACTGGAAGCAAGAATCCATCAAGGCCTACGAGGCGGGACCGGATACCAATGCTCGGTGGCTGGCCGAAATCGTGCCCCAGGGCTGGCGGGATTTGCCCAATCCCTATCCAACCACCAAGGCCAGCTTGCAGCGCGGCCACGTGGTCTACCAGCAATTTTGTATCGGCTGCCATGGACCGGTGGGGGACGGCATGGGCCCGGCCCAACCCTGGATCTATCCACCGCCGCTCAATTTTACGATTCTAAAAGGCCGGGAAATATCCGGCGGTATTATCTATTACCAGATAATGAATGGGATCACGGGCACGGCCATGCCCTATTTCAAACATGAACTGGAATCCCAGAAAATTTGGGAGGTCGGCGATTACGTGGCGGTCTATTTCATCAATGATTCGGACGCCAACAAGGAACCCAGGGGGATCGACGCCGCCAACGAACCCTGATGAATGGGAGCTATGTACTATCCATATTTCATAAGCTACATGGTTTTTGGACTTTTTGTAGCGCTGATTGTATTTGCCTGGGCGTTGAAAAACGGTCAATTTAAAGATCAGCAGCGCGCGCGCTTTTTGCCGCTGGCGCAAGCCGGGCCCCAGAAGTCCGTGCGGGCTACCCGCGCCAGCCGCATTGAAGTGTATGCCCTGTTCGGTCTGGTGATCGTGGGCCTGTGTTCCAGTTTTGCCGTGGTGATATTTGCTTTGTGGCGTGCGAGCTGAGTTTGCCGCAAAATAAAGGATGCGCATATGCATTACTTTGAATTACGAAATTTGCAGCACTTTATCCTGTACCTGCTGCCGGCCGTCCTGGGCATCATTGTACTGGCGGTCAGTTTATCGGGCACCTATTTTCGAACAAAGGATTCCGAGAAGCGTATGAAAGAGGTCCACACGACCTATGTTGATGGGATCGAAGAGCGCGAAGCGCCCTTCCCCCTGACATTGATTTTGATCATAGCCGGCACCCTGCTGTGGACGTTTTTATACATCATTTACTATGGTGTCCTGGAGGTTAAGCTATGAGTGGCCATACGGAAACCGAACATCATCACGAACACTCCACCTTCCGGACGTGGGTGATTATCGTGCTGCTGCTGGTTTTCATCCTGGTTAAAGGCGGGCTGGCCTATTTCGTCATCGGGGACCTGGGGCAGCCGGATTGGGATTACCGCCCGGTCCAAGATGTCCCAGGCGAATCGCCCTATGCAATATATCCAAGCCTGCCCTATCCTCAGCATGTGAAGGGCGAGAAGGGGGAATAAATGAAACAGGTCGTGGTTATCCTCATAGCGGTATCCGTGGTGCTTACCGGCGCCTACCTGGTTATTACCGCGTATGACGACAACCTGTCCGTAGGGCGTATGTGGCAAACCCCGGCCATCCGACCCCACGAAGAACCCATTCCTGTCATGACCGCCGGCATCATTCCCTTCAATGGCGGGGAAGTTCTTATACGGACTGCCCGGGCCGAAGAATTGATCTCGCCCCTGAGCGGCACAGCCGCTTTTGATTTCAAACGCGGCGAAACCGGTTACACGCGCTATTGCAGTCATTGCCACGGCAAATACCACGACGGCAACGGCACCGTAGGCCAAAGCTTCCAGCCCCTACCAGGTGATTTGCGCAGCGCCAAGGTGCAGGCGATGAGCGACGGGGCACTTTTCCACGAGATTAGCTACGGCAAGCCCGACGGCCGCCAGCCGCCGCTGGCCACCACCATCTCGATGGCCGACCGCTGGCAAATCATCGCCTATGTTAAATCTTTAGGCACCCGCCCGTAACGTAAATGTCAGACAAGACGGACACCTGCGATCTTTGCGGCCTGCCAAATCCGGCCGGTCGGACCGTAACCTATAAAATCGATCAGAAAACCTATTCTTTCTGCTGCACCGGCTGCCGGCAGGTGTTCATCATGCTCCTGGAGGCCTCCGAGTCACCGGATCCGGCTGACTTTGCAGCCAGCCCCCTTTTTAAGAAATGCCAGGATCTGGGAATCATTCCAAAAAGTGCGGCCGACCTTTCAGTCTACCAGCCGCCGGAGGAAACTGCGCCGGCAGAACCCGTTGTGACTACCGGCAGTGATGACGCCCGCCGGCTTGATTTGAACCTCAAAGTCAACGGCATGTGGTGCCCGGCTTGTGCCTGGGTCATTGAAGAAGCCCTCAAAAGAACCGCGGGCGTACATAATGCCATCTGTAATTTTTCCATCGACCGGGTTCGCTGTGATTACGACCCCGTAGAAACATCACCCAACCAAATCCAGGGCGTTATCGAGAGCCTGGGCTATCAAGCCGGGTCAGAGGCAGACAATGGATTGCCCGGCCGTCACCGGGAGTTCGTTCGGTTCAGCATTGCCACCTTCTTCACCATGAATGTCATGATGCTGTCCTTCGCGCTTTACACGGGCTTTATCACCACCTTTTCCCCGGATACCATTTACAAGCTATCCTGGCCGATTTTTGCCATAACCACGCTTGTTCTCTTTTATGGCGGTCACAGCCTTTTAAAAAAGGCTATCGGCGGACTCCGCACCGGCTCGTTCGGCATGGAAACCCTGATCATGGCCGGCGCCCTGACCGCTTATATTTTCAGTACGTTCAACCTGTTTCAAGGCAGCCTTCACCTTTACTACGACACGGCCGCCATGCTGGTGACCCTGGCCCTGCTGGGTAAATGGCTGGAGCAGCGTGCCAAAAACCGGGTGCTGGTGGATCTGGAAACGTTTTTTGCCCTGCAGCCCACCAAGGTAAAAATCTGCACCGATGTATTTCCGCAAGGGCGCTACAGTCAGATCGAACAATTACAGCCCGGTGATATTTTCCAGGTTACCGAAGGCGAAATCCTGCCGGCGGATGGAAATATTACGTCAGGCAGCGGAACGATCAATGAGTCTTCCCTGACCGGAGAATCGCTTCCCCTGCAGGTGGCGCCGGGGGACCGGGTCCGCTCGGGAACCCTGGTAGAAACGGGTAGGTTTCAGGTGAGGGCCGACGACGTGGGGGAGGCCTCCGTCCTGGGTCAGATGATCCAAATCATGCAGCGGGCCCTGGATGAAAAGACCCCCCTGGAAGGCCGTACCGACCGGGTTCTGCAATGGTTCGTACCGACGATCTTTGCCCTTTCCGTGGGAACCGGAATTGTTTGCAGGCTGGTCGGATTGACAGCGGCCGAGGCCATCATCCGCGCCGTCACCGTCATGGTTATCTCCTGCCCCTGCGCGCTGGGCGTTGCCATCCCCCTGGCGCGGGTGGCGGGCATATCCCTGGCCGGCCGCAAGGGGATCCTCGTCTGGTCCTTTGCCTGCTTTGAACAGGCGCCCGCGCTGGACACCCTGGTGTTCGACAAGACCGGGACCATGACTCAAGGCCATTGGGAGCTGCTCGATATCCATACCTTTTCGTCTGAATCATCCGATGAGGTCCTGGCATGGGCCGCCGGCCTGGAAACCGCATCCGAACACTACATCAGCATGGAGATCCAACGGCAGGCTGCAGCGAGGCACCTTTCCATACCAGTGGTCAGTGAAATCCAGGTGTTCGAAAACGGCCTTTCCGGCTTACTCGGAAATGCGGAACTGAAAATCGGATCGGCCGCCTTTCTGGCAGACGAACTGGCCGCTGTCGATTTGCAGGATCTGCACGCGCGAAGCGCTCAAAAGGCCCTGCCCTCCTTCGTGTACCAGGGAAAAGACGGAAAGCTTTGTGCAGTCCTCATCTTTGGTGATATGGTGCGACCGGCTGCCGGAGAAACCGTCGCCACCCTTGCATCTTCAGGTTATCGGTCTTACCTGATCTCAGGTGATGATATCGATACCACCGATCGGGTGGCGGGGCTGATCGGTATCGCGGAGGCAACCGGCGGGATGCTGCCGGCGGATAAAGCCTTGTTTGTGAAACAACTCCAGGGCAACGGGCACCGGGTAGCCATGATCGGCGACGGCATCAACGATGCCCCGGCCCTGGTGCAGGCCGACCTTTCCATGGCGGTCCATTCCGGCAGTCATCTGGGTCAGGAGGTGGCCGATATATCGCTGATGCGCGGCGACCCTGCGCAGGTTGTGGACTTTTTAAACCTGGCTCAGCCGGTAAACCGCACCATTTTCCAGAACCTCGTGTGCGCGTTTGCCTACAACATCATCAGCATCCCCATCGCCATGAGCGGCCTGTTAAGTCCCCTGGTGGCTGTGACGGCAATGCTGCTGAGCAGTTTGTCGGTGATTGGAAACACGTTGAGGCTGGTGAAAAGCAAATAATCAAATGATTAAAATCAAAATACGAAATTCGAATTTCGAAATCCGAAACAAATTCGAATGACCAAAAAGGGCAATTTACGAAACTAAAACCCATGCACGGGGAAAATTTGAGACTGGATAATCTCCCAAAGACATTTGCGTGATTTTCAGTATTACGTTTTGAACATTTGAACATTCGGATTTAGGATTTGTTTCGAATTTCGTGCTTCGTATTTCGAGTTTGTGTTTAACTTATGAACCATTCGAATATTGATAAAAACGAAATCGCCCGCTACGCCGCCACAGCTGCCCACTGGTGGGACCGCGATGGCGAGCTCAAGGCGCTGCACGATATCAACCCCGTACGCTTGCAGTATATCCTCGCCCGGGCCGAGATAAAAGGCCAGCCGGTGTTGGATGTGGGCTGTGGCGGTGGGCTGGTTTCCGAAGCCCTGGCTGTTGCCGGCGCAAAGGTGACCGGCATCGACATGGCCGTCCCGGCTCTGAACGTTGCTGGGGAACATGCCAAAGAGAGTGGTTTGAAGATTGAGTATATTGAAAGCACCGCTGAAGATTATGCGCAAACCCATCGAGAGCAATTTGCCGTCGTAACCTGTATGGAACTTGTGGAGCATGTACCTGATCCGGCATCCATTATCTCAGCCTGTGCTGAGTTGACCAAATCAGGCGGCCAAGTTTTTATTTCCACAATCAATCGCACCTGGCTTGCACGACTGCTCGCCATCTGGGTCGCCGAATATGTTCTCGGGATCGTCAGCAAGGGCACCCACACATATGCACGCTTTATTCGCCCGGAAGAAATGGAGCGCTGGGGCCAGGCGGCCGGATTACGACTGGTCGATGTAGCCGGTATGCGCTATATTCCCTATATCGGATATGCCGCTTTGACCAAAAGTACACCGATGAATTATTTGATGCACTTTGTAAAAAGCGACACCCCGTAGAATCATTCTCGCGCAGAGACGCAGAGGCGCAGAGAAGGTCAACAGCACATTATTTTTTTATAAAAACTAACTTAAAGATATTATGTGTTTGGTTTTTTCAGCGAAGCTGACCAAATATTGTTTTCGATTTCCCGACTGCGCTGGACTGTGCATTGATACTCAGATTAAGGAGGACGTCTCTGCGCCTTTGCGTCTCTGCGCGAGATATGGTTTTGATTGAATTTATTTAGAGGACTGTATGTCAATTTGGAAGAATCCAAAATGGTTTAAATCAGCTGATCGTGAAAAGCAGCTGGACCCACATGTCCGTCAGACGGGGCAGGCCAGTTTCGGCCTGAAGACCTTCGCGGAAGAGGATAAGGCCGCAGCTGTCCGCCGTCACTTCGAGCGGGTAGCCCCCAAATACGATTTCATGAATTCGCTGCTGAGCTTCGGGATTCAGCGCGCATGGAAGCGAGCGGCTATCCGGCTGCTCGACCCTCAGCCCGGTGATCGCATCCTGGACCTGTGCGGCGGCACCGGCGACCTGGCCCATCTGACTGCTGCCAGGACAGGCAAACATGGCCGCGCCGTCATTTGCGACATCAATATGGCCATGATGGCTGCCGGCCGCCAGACATACGCACCCCACCCACTATCCAATCAGGTCACATGGGTCCAGGGGGATGCAGAATCGATTCCCTTTCCAGACAAAACCTTCGATGGCGCCATGGTCGGTTTCGGTATCCGCAACCTGACCCACTTGGAAATGGGCTTTCAGGAAATGAACCGGGTCCTGAAGCCCGGGGGTAAGTTTCTCTGCCTGGAGTTTTCAAGGCCCACCAATCCTGTCTTCCGGGCGCTATACGATTTCTATTCCTTCAACGTCATGCCGCTGCTGGGCCAGCTAATCGCCGGCAGTGCCGAGTCATATGCCTGCCTCCCGGAAACCATCCGTATGTTTCCCCTGCCGGATGAACTCGCCAAAATTTTGGAAGATTGCGGGTTTGAGAATGTGAACTATCATTCCATGACCAATGGGATGGTGGTGGCGCATCTGGCAAAGAAACGATAGGGCGTTTTAGGGCGTTAATTAGCCGCCCGTTCGCTTTGCTCACTCGACCCACGCAGACTAAGCCCGGTCGACGTGACCGGGCTTGGGTAGCCATCGCTTCGCGAGAAAATCACAATCCGCCATTCTAATAGTAATTGAATAAATATTTGCGATCATTAGTTGTTTGCCCGAAGGGCATGGCAAATTTCATCCGGCCACGTCGGCCGGATGATGTCTGCGTTCGTCTGCGGCTAATATAGTACAGGTTCTTAAATCCAATTAAAGCCGATGATGACAACCGGTATTTAGGCCTTATGGTGTGATATCTTGCCTGTATTCCTACTGAGGAGGTTATCAAATGAGCTATATGCTGAAAACAACTGATGTTGATAACGCGGAAGGCCAACTGAAAACATCCTACGACCTGCTGACCAACATGTTCGAGATGGTTCCCAAGGTGTTTGTTGCCAGAGCATCCGCCCGGACCTGCTGAAACCCATTGCATCCTATGTCAACCACTTGATGATCGAAGACCACGCCCTGCCCAGGGCTACCAAGGAACTCATCGCCGCGCACGTGTCGAAACTGAACACCTGTGCCTACTGAGTGGATGCCCACAGCGCCATGGCCATGGCGC
>Ga0126329_10000025_pt1 | contig 96910 bp, 83 predicted proteins | sample InaspJWI85metaG_FD_104915 | JGI IMG/M metagenome (GOLD analysis project Ga0126329, IMG submission 104915) | Marine gutless worms symbiont microbial communities from Oahu, Hawaii - Inanidrilus sp. 2 OAHU.JWI-85 metaG | ecosystem: Host-associated > Annelida > Digestive system > Unclassified...
CTCTCAAGGAGCTCTACAAAAGGCTGGACCGTCCGGGCACCTTGCTGGCGACCCTGAGTGTGGACAGTGTTATCTGGCCCTATGATGATAAAAACGTCCGGATCGTACCGGCCATGGCCGGTATCGCGGGGATGCTGAAGACCGCGGCCAAAGAGTTGACCGCGACGCGGGTCAAGGTTGTGGACTTTTCCGGAACCGATCTCCAAGCCGGGCCGCAATCCATTGCCAACCGGTTTATCGAAGAACTCATGGGGTCGGATACCCGCGTTGAGACGGGCCGTTCGGGCTCCCGGCGGTTTGCCCTTACCCTCAAGGCACAATCGCCGGCCAAGGCGGCCCCCATTGTTCGGCCGGGGGATACGATAGTCGTAACCGGCGGTGCCCGGGGCATTACCTTTGAGATCCTGAAAAATATAGCGGCCAGTTACCCGGCCCACCTGGCGATCTTGGGACGGAGCGATATATCCACCCTCGATCCCCTGTTTCTGCCCGAGGCGGCCGATGGGGCCTTTATCCTGGGTGAGATGAAAAAACAGATGCCGGGGGCCCGGCCGTTGGAGGTCAAGCAGGCTGCTGCGCGCATCTCCGGTTTGAAACAAACGATTACAAACCTGGAGCAGCTGCGGGCAGGTGGCCTGACCGTGGATTACCATTCAGTCGATGTAACCGACGCTGCCGCGGTTGACGCGGTACTCGGCCGTTACGACCGCATCGACGGTGTCATTCACGCGGCTGGGATAGAGCAGAGCCAGATTATCCCCAAGAAAGTTCAGGCATCCTTTGACCAGGTTTTCAATACCAAAATACTGGGGGGCCTGAACCTGTTCGCTGCACTCAAAGAAAGAGAGTACCGCTTTTTCATTGCTTTCTCCTCGGTAACCGCCCGGTTTGGCAACGAGGGGCAGGTCGATTATACCGGGGCCAATGACATGCTGGGAAAATTGGTGCAACGCCAGAAGCGCAGATTCCCTGACAAAGTCTTCAAAGTGATGAGCTGGACGGCCTGGGAAGGGGCCGGGATGGCCACGGCCGAAACGATCAAAAAGGTGCTTTCGGAAAGGGGTCTCACGTTTCTGCCACTGGCGCAGGGGATCGACTATTTCCTGGCGGAACTCAACGATGATACAGCTCTCGAAACCGTTTTCACGGGGGCCGATCACGCCTTTGACCCGGATGGTTTACTATCCCGAGACTCGCTGGCCGAACCCGCACCACTGGCGCCGTTCCTCGACCGTGAAATCAGCCGGGAAGCAAATACCGCTGTCTTCCAGAGGCGGCTGGACCTGAAGCGAGACGTGTTTTTGCGGGACCACAGCCGGGAGGATGTACCGATCTTCCTGGGGGCGACCGGTATCGAAACCATGGCCGAAGCCGCGGCGAGCCTGGCCGACCCGGAGCGTCACCTGGTAAAACTGCAGGATTTCGCCATCCCTTACGGAATCAAAATCCTCAAGGGACGGCCCAAGGATATAGAGATATCTGCCTTTATATCGCCAGCCAATTCCGCTCGCGTGGATTGCGCTATCACCTCGCGTTTTAAAAACCGGGAAGGGATCGTGGTCGGAGATGAAACCCGGCATTACCAGGGGCAATATGTGTTTGCCCAGCAGCGACCCGCAGCGGTCACCATCGACCTGCCGGAATTTCATCCGGTTCACTATGACGGTAATCTGCAAGACCTGCTCTATCACCCGGCGCGCTTGTTTATGGACGGCGTTTTTCGGACAGTGACCGCTATCGAGAGTTTTACCCCGGATGAGCTGGTAACCCGGATCCAGAGTGACGGTACCCGGCCTTTTTTCAAGGGCGAGGCGTTTCCGGCGTTCATCACTGACGTGGCGGTGGTGGATGCCATGTTCCAGACCGGCGGCATGCTGGAAGTGATGAGCACCAACGTAATTGTACTGCCTTACCGGATCGGCGCCATGACCCTGTTCAGACCACTTGTCAGGGGCAAGGCCTACCTGTGCATTACCCGTAAGACCCAGGTAAGCGAGAAGACCAATGAATACCAGTTGGATCTTATTGACACGGCCGGCAATCTTTTCATCCGGATCGAAAATTTCGAGATGGTTAAAATCGATACCCTGCCCAAGCAGCATCAGATCCTCGATCTGTTGCAACCGGCAGCCCTCGAAAAAGCGTCCTGACAAATGGCGATCATAGATTTGCAATTCGGGGACCGGCTACTGCCCGGTCCCGGGATTTACCGGCTCGCGGACAACCCCAACGAGAGCTATATCTGCCTGATCCGCCTTGCGGATTTGATCCGGGATTGTCTGCCGGATGTGCCGGTGGACGACTACCGAACGCTGCCGGGCCAAGCCCTGAGCAGCGCTACCGGCTGCTGTGACTTCCTGTCCCGCGAAGAGATCACACAGGTCCAAGGTTTTAAATCTCTAAAAAAACAGGTGGAGTGGATCGGCGGCCGTTACGCTTTGAAAGCCCTGGCCGCACAGGTCCTGCCGGAAGCCGGCTTGCCTCAGCAGATCCGGGTTGCTTACGAGCCGCGCGGGGCACCTTACCTGGTTCATAGATCCGAGATCAGCATTTCGATCTCCCATGCCGGTGATTTTGCGGCCGCCGGCATTTGCCTGGCCCCGGGAAAGCGAATCGGCTTGGATCTTGAACACATGCGCCGCACAGGGCTGCAGGACGTGAAGCGGGTGGCTTTCACCGAACGGGAGCTTGCCATCGCCGGGACTTCCATGGAGCGGGCCTTCCGGATCTGGACCCGCAAAGAAGCCTACCTGAAATTTATTAAATCCGGTTTTGGTGAGAGTCTCAAGCGGATCGATGTTTCCGGCCAGAACATCCTGCATGGCGGGCTGCCGGTAACTGGATTGTCGATCCGAACGCTGCAGTTGGCCGAACAGTATCTCCTGTCGATCGTCAATCACGGCTGAGATAACGACCGGATGCTGCCCCCCTAGTGATGCCTCAACCGAGTCTGGAAAGTACCGACATAGATGTTAACCTGCCTGAATTGCCGATATCGTTGTAGCAATCAAAAGGTAGAAAATGAGGTGTTTCATTGGAGATCCCCTTCATTTTTGATTGTACGAATCAACTTTGAGAAGGTTAATGAAATAACCCAATACCGGCTTAAATATATGCAAGGGCTAATGCATTTGGTGACCATATAACATTCCGTACAATTAAAATCAGGGATAAGTTTTTACTTGCATGATCTCTTATTTACCTGGAGAAGTATTTTTTCTGGCGCGTACTGCAATTGCACGCATATTGTTTTCCATTTTTTTGGGCATGTACTCATGTCTTGGATAGCCACCGAAATAATAGGCGTTTGGATTTTCGTAAGTATGGTCAGTCCACGACCAGAACCACATTCCGCTCGTTTTCAGCAGGGAGGATAACTTACGCTTTCCGGCCTTCGGATTGTAAAGAGACATTAACTCGCTTCTCAAGGGCAACCTCCAGTTGCCGCCATCGATATCAAGACCCTTCACCCATTTGTCAGCATCGTGCCATCTGGTATCCTCATCCGGGCCTGTATACCACTCAAGGCCCGTTTTCTTGTCATATATAATCCCCGTTGAATATTTGGTGAAAGTTCCATCAGTAGCAACGTCCCCCAAATTAGAAGCTACTGGTTTCGGGTCTCGATTGACAGATTTGGCCGGGTGGACAACAGTCGGAGCAACGGCTGCCATAACTTGCCGAGCTTCCATTTCCTTCAGACGCGCCTGGAGTCGGGCATACTCAATTTTCTGTTTCTGTCTTTCAATCGCGAGCCGTTCTTCTTCGAGTTTCTGTTTACGGGCCAACTGCTCCTTTTCGAGGGCCAGTTTCTGTTTTTCCATTTCAATGCGCTGACGCTGCAGCTCCAGTTCAGCTGAAGCTACGGCGGCCTTTTGCTGCGCCTGGATCTGCTTTTGCCGTTCGGCTTCCGCAAAAGCCCGGCGAGCCTGCTGCTCCCGGGTCCAGGCCGCATTGTAGAGCACGAATTGGCCATCCTGGTCCATAGGGGTCTTGAGCCGGCCCACATTGGGGCGCTGGTCACCGATTTGGGTCACCGGTTTCCACACCTTGGTGTGAAACAGGTTCTCCAGGTCGATGACTTCGCGATCGTTTTTGCGCAGGGCGTCGATCAGGTAAAAGGCAAACAGGCTGTGGCCCTCGGCGCCACCGTCGGCCACCGGTTCGACGCCTCCGGAAGAGATCACCTGGCGCGAACGGAGAGAAGACTTCTCTGCCAATTTTTCACGATAGCGCTGGTCATCCAAAGACATCAGTGAAGGACCGCCACGCAGCATGGATCCGCTGTAGCAGGAATCGGCAATAACCACCACGTTTTTGGCCTTGACTTTTTCGCTGCTGAGAATCGCTTTGATGTAAGAGTTGGCTACCCAGGTGGCGGGGTCCTTCATGGCCCCCTCAGCCGGCACCCAATAGCCGTCGCCTGTCAGATCGTCCAGTTGACCGTGACCAGCGTAGTAGATGAGCAGGTTGTCATTCGACCGCATTGATTGGGCCAGGTAGCGCAGGTCGCGGGTAATCTGCAGACGGCTGGCGGCTTTGTCCGTGCGCAGGATCACGTTTTTTGGGGCAAAGCCGTATCTTTCCACAAGGGTATTGTGGATGACAGTGGCGTCCTTGACTGCAGTCTGCAGCCGAGGCCATTGCTTATATTGATTAATCCCGATAATCAGGGCGTGGTAGTTGCCCCAGGAACCGGCTGTGGACTTGTTCAATTCCACGGAAAGGCCCCGTTGAGATGCACGGGTAGAAGCGGATGCATAAAGGGAGAGTAGCAGAACTATCAGCAAGCACCTGTAGAGATGTTTCATGCCGGGTCTCTATTTAAAATAGTAACTATTATTGTTAGGATTAATTTAAGCTAGTACGCATTGGAAAAAAATCAAGCTCTGGCGAAAGTACAGGCTGCACAATGAGGAGGTTAGCATACCAGAATTGGCTGTGTCAGGGACTCAGGCGCCTGGAAGATCAAGTATAGATGTTGACGATTCGGCCGGAGGTGTCAGTGGACGCATAGGTCATTTCAGACGACTGGTTGTAGGTCGCGAGGGGTACCCCGGGGCGACGCGTGAGCGATGGAATGCTACTGGATTTTGGTTGGGATCGATGTTGTTGTCTGGGAAAATAAGGCTCCGCGACTCTGGGGACAGGCCGGGTGAGGGACCGGAGCGCAGGTACAAGGCTGTATGTCGTATCTATTCCCATATTGATTGCTTGTGAAACCAATGAGCACGAAAGGCGGGTCTGAGTTTGTCCGCACTGTAATGTCTTGGCAGTTACGGCCGGACAGCGGCCAGTTGGCCACCCGAGCACCGTGACACAGCCAGTACTCGATATCCATACGTTTAGCTATAAATGAATGGATATTAACTAAAACATAGATCGAATAACACATAATTATGCATAATTTAGATCTATTTGTAGTTTTATAGGCCATTTTTAGTTGACGGTCAAGCATAAATTTAGCGGGGAGGCGACATGTCGTAGCCGGTTACACGGGTGTTACCACATCTGGTAGACAAGAAACGGGCATGCACTGAATGTGCATGCCCGTCTGGTTGTTCGGTGGGCGTTATACGAGTTCGTTGATCAAAGACTCGGCCAGCAGGTTGGTCGCTGCTTTCTGGCTATCGACGTTGTAGGTGCCGTTGTTAATCTTTTCCTGGATCTCAGCCACCTTGTCCTCGCGGATATCCGGCGTTTTTTCCAGTTTCTGGGTGACGGCAGCCACCTCGCGGGCCTCCTTGGAGAGGCTAACGGTATCCCCTTTGACACTGGGCTGCTCTTTGCCTGGATCAGACGCGGCCGGCTCCTTGGTCTGCTGGACCTTATTCGTATAGGCCTCCAGGGTCGTGGTGATGTTTTTTCCGGTTATTTCCATTTTTGTGCTCCTTGTGACTAAAAATGCGATAACGTCACTTTTATACCACCTGCTTCTCAGGGGGATGCCCCGCTCTTTATAGCGGGCCGCGTTTCAATTTATAGGGCTGCCGTTTTCGGTTTACATGTGCAGCCGTGTGGTTGTGCTTTTTAAGGCACAGAGCCGCAAGCGGGAAAAGCGCCGTATCGATTCAACCGATGGTGATACACTGGATTTCCCAACTATATCCGTTATATCGGTTGTAGCAACAAAAACTTTAGTTTTTTTTCCAACTAGTCGCTATTTATATCGTGAATCATAGGTAAGGCCTTTTCCATCAAGCAGCCCTCTAAAATTGAATGCCCATGTTTGTACGGACCCAGCGGTTGGCTTGGAATATAGAAAGGAAAACCATTTATATCAGGTGGATATAGCGGGGGGACCATCTGAAATCATTGATTTTATCCATCCAAATGATTATTATAGTGTTAAGAAGTAACAACCTGTAAGAACCACCCGATATGTTTCAACCCGATTTTTGATAACTGCAGGAAAGGAGGATTATGACAATTTAGCGAAAGGAGGTCACCCATGTACACGCATCAAAAAAACCACACTTTCAAGTCAATTGTCGAGATTTGCCTCTGGACTATCCGCTACCATGATGTAATCGTTTCCAGCCTGCGGCTTTATATGTTTGCCGCCACCATAACAATCCTGATACTAGCCGTTTCCGGCGCTTTCCACATCCGATCCGCCTATATGGCTATTGTCATTGGATGTTTGTGTATCGGTCTTTTAATCTGGGTATTCAGCGAGGTGAGAAAAGCGGTTTTGCTGGGTATCGAGGAGCCGGATCTAAAAGAAAAAGCCCATCGCGTGATGCTGGCATTTATCGAGTCGCATCGCGTTAAAACCGGTCGTTTCTTTTAAATCCGGGTGCGCTGTATCTATATGAAGTTGTATTATATGACCTCAAAGGGTGCTCATACTTGTTTGAAAGCCCCCTCGAGATCATTGATGATATCCACGGCGTTTTCGATGCCGACCGACAAGCGGACCAGGCCATCGGTGATACCGGCCTGCAGACGCTCAGATCGCGAGTACGTGCCATGGGTCATGGAGGCCGGGTGTTGAATCAGGGTCTCACAATCCCCCAGACTCACCGCCAGGCGGCAGAGACGGACTTTATCCATGATCGCTTTGCCGGCCTGAAGGCCGCCTTTTACTTCGAAGGCCAGCATTCCCCCGAACGACCGCATCTGGGTTTTGGCAACCGGATGGTTTGGATGCGTTGCCTGGCCGGGGTAATAGACGTTTCGGACGATCCGCTGGGATTGGAGCCAATCAGCTACCTGGTGGGCATTATCACAGTGTTTTTCCATTCGAACCGCGAGGGTTTTGAGCCCCCTTAAAAACAGCCAGGCATTGAAGGGACTCATTACCGGCCCAAACGAGTGCAGGTACTCTTCCCGAATGCGCCTCATCATCTCCTGTGACCCCGTGATGACACCACCAACAATGTCCGCATGCCCACCAATGTATTTGGTCGCCGAGTGGACGACGATATCGGCCCCCAAGGTTGCCGGATTCTGCAGGTATGGGGTGGCAAAGGTGTTATCAACAATGCAGGCGGCGTCGAGCGCGTGCGCAGCGTCAGCCCACGCCGCGATGTCAATGATATCCAGGGTCGGATTCGCAGGGGTTTCCAGGAATAGAAAACGGGTCCGCGCATCGATGCGGCTGGTTAGGGCCTGCCGGGTGTTGGCTTTTTCCGTTGGTACCAGGCGGGCCTCAATGCCGAAATGGCGCAAACGCTGAGTGAAAAGGCTGAAGGTTCCGCCATAGAGTGTCGTGCTGGCCACCAAATTGTCCCCCGGCCTGGCCAGGGTAAGGGCCGCGGCGGCGATGGCGGCCATGCCGGAACCGGTGGCAACGGCATCCGCGCACTTTTCCAGGCGGGCCATTTTGGCTTCCATACGACCCACCGTCGGGTTGGCAATCCGCGTGTAAATCTAGCCGTCTTGCTCACCCGCAAACAGGGCGGCCCCATGGTCGGCATTTTTAAATTCGAACGCCGAGGTCATGTGGATCGGTGCGACCAGATCACCGGTTTCGAAACAGCTGCGATCCGTCCCATGCACGATTTCAGTTTCCCGGGAATATTTTGGACGGCGGGTTGCCAAGGTGCGCCCTCCTATGGAAAATCGGTTTTTCAGGGGCAGGGCTGGTCGCGTGGGGATGGTCGCCGGGCACAGACAGCCGCGAAGGAACAGGTGGTGTCGATGTCTTGGGAATGTCTAATTTTAAGATATCCAGATGGAGAATGCAAACGGAAACGAAAGCGGCGCAAGGGGAGGGCCGGCATTATCAGCAGCCGCAGCCGCAATCACAATCGCCGCCGCAGCCGCCGCCGGAAGCCAGGGCCTTGACGATCTCTCTATCATCAGGCTTCGATACGGAATCAATCCCCACTTTAAGCGCCAGCTCTCCACGCTCCGGCAGCCAATTCAGGATACCCGGCGAAAGGGGGCCGAAATACGCGTCGGCATCATTCAAGTCAACGGCGGTGATCAATTCGTCGCCCGCACTTTTTTGATAAAGTGTTTTCTCGAAAGGCGTGATACCGCACGCGGCGATCCCGTAGATAAATTCAATTTTCTTGGGTTCTCGGGAGGGCTTGAAATTCTCTTGGGCAGGGCCGGCTTCCAGTATCAGGGCCACTTTCAACAGATTGTCTACAGTGAGCGGTTCAGTTTGCATGTCGCCTCCATACCTCGCTGGTTTTGCGGATAGTCTCGCTGGTTTTGCGGATAGTCTCGATTATTTGTTTAATATGGTAAGAACGATCAAGGAAAGCGCAAGTCTTTTAGAACCTATCTCAAGAACCGGAATTTGGTCCAAAATCCAGTCTTCGCTCTGCGAGCTTACGGCTTCGCCTTAGGCTTCCGGCTGCGCTTCTTAAGCTACGCCGGACAAGACGCTGCACAAATCGCCCGACAGGAAGATTTTTTGAGGTGGATTCTAGTCGAGGCTGCCGTCGCCGCCAAACCAGGTTGCATTCAATTGGAATTTTTGCGATACCCGACTCAATATCGTATTTGCCAGTCACGGAACCCGGTAATGCACAGCTAGCATGGAGAACCGATTCGAAAATACGCGGGCGGCCTTGATTGCCGCTTTGATTCGCGGTGATCTGGATGCCGCCTTAATGTTGCTGCGAGGCGTGATACGCCAACTGCAGGCCCGTACGCGACTTACCGAGGCAGATCAGAAGGTGGTGAACCAGATTCAGGTCGCGGCTAAAAAACTCGGTGGCCGCCTCGGAAAGGATGCGGCTGCGGCCATGCAACCTGCCCGAGCGAAACTGAAGTCAACCCTGGCTCGCGTCGTCCGGGCCGAGGTTCGCGACATCGATTACATGGAGTATGCGGCCTGGCGGCAAAACCTTCCCGGCGACAAGGTTCGGTATCGAACGGTCCTGCAAAATGTGGCCTCACTCCAACTCTCCGTGGGATGCAGCAACTTTTGCCGGCGGTGCAACGAATGGGCCCTGGCGGGTGTGCGCCGGCATCTTGCCTTTGATGCCGCCCGGCGTATCATCCGGGATCTGCATGACGCCGGGAATGACCGCTATGCCCTCTATTGTGCCTCGGATCCTCTAGATTATCAATGCGGTGACCACACGATTGCCGATTTGCTGCGGCACATGCGACAGAAAGGTTACCGCACCAGATTCGGACTGCTTACCAAGGTCCCCCGGGGCAGTGAAGCCCTGGCCGGGCAATTTCTGGCCGAAGGCGTTGATATCTCCGTCAGCCTGACGGAAAAAAACCGGGCCCGAGTTGCCCGCATCGAGACCGAACTGGGCAAGGCCTTCCACGCCCACCACGATACCACCGAGTTGCTCATTCCCGCCGGTCTGGACGAAGATTTCGCCACGGTCAAGTCGTCCGTCACGGACAACTATGGCATCGAGTTTACCCCGGAAGCCGCTTGGATGGTCATTCCGACTTTTACCAGTGCGTTGAACCCCACCGGCCAGTGCCGGTTGCCGATTGGACCGAATCCAGGCTGGATCCTCCGAAAAAGGGTTGGACGGGATGCCCTGAAAGTCGAATATTTCAAACCCTTGGCCGTTTGTGGTCCGGACGGGCGGCCGTTTGTGCTGGACGACCTGCTGGACCCCCAGATTGAAAACATGCTGCTGGATAATGGTGACCCGGGATTGACGCCACCGGGCATGATGAACCTGGCCGAATATTTCAAAACCTTCGAACCGGACATTGTGCATCAGCGCCGGCGACTCGCCGCCGCCGCCATTGAAAACCTGCGCCTGCGTATATTCCAGCATAAAAGCGGGACAGACCGCGACCAACAGGAACTTGAATTGGAATTTGAGCGCAAAAAACAAGCTTATCTCGACTTTTCCGATCCGGAAAAGGTGCCGGGCTATAAACGCCGGGTCTTTGCTTTTTTACTGTCCGCAGCGGCCGGCTATCTCGACACCCATCCTGATGAACTTGAGATTATTCGTTTTTTACGACGCAAAGATGCTGATATGGGGATAGATTATCGCGAAATGTCCGTTGAAATACTGGTTGCGGATGGCAAGCAAGGCGCTTTCGACAGCTTTACCTGCCTGGTGCACAGACTGCTATCCGATCCGGGTGACGACCAGGTTCGCACTTTCCTGGAGTCAACCCCGTCGGTATATAATCCGGAATTCGATCGGTTCGAGTAGGCGTTTTTGAGCAGTTTTCAGGTGGCGTTGGACTTCAATATCTCAATGCTGGTGTCATAGCCCCTATACAGACGGCCTAGATCGATGGCCATTCCGGCGATCTGGGCAACTGCCTGGAGCAGGTTGACGTCTTTCAGGGCGAAGTCCCATGGCTCGGAACTATAAATGCGGATAATACCTTCCACGCGTCCGTGCATTTTAATAGGGACTGACAGTATGGAAACAATGCCTTCTTTAACAGCCTCGTTGGGGTATTGGATGCGTGCATCCTCAGCCACGTTGTGGATGGTCAAGGGACCGTTTTCCAATGAGTCCTTCAAGGCCCCCATGTGCTTGACCGGACCCTTGCTGATATATTCCTGACTCAAACCGGTGGAGGCCGCCAAACCCAGCTCCTGGGTCTTTTCATCGATCAGGAATAGTGAGCAGCCTTTGGCACCCAGGGCAGTTTTGAGGGTCTCGACAGACAATCGAAAGACTTCTTCAGGATCTTTACTCTGGGAGATTGTCTCAGTCACCTTGAGGAGGGTGTCATAGTGCAGATCTTGATTCTTCATGCAGGCCTCCGGTAAATGGGGGTAGTTGGCATGCTGCCCGGGGTTTGCGGTACCCGGTATTACTTCCCAACCTTTCCGCGGAGATGCGCAGGTGAGGTGGCTGTCTGCTTGATGGCGTTCGGTATACACAGCAGCGTGCCGGATGCGGTCGGTTGGGGGACCTCATCAGCAAAGCCTGTATTCAGTATCTACTATTTCACCGTCCGGGATGTCAAACCAAAATCCGTCCAGACACGTGTGCTCCGATTTTAGTGTTGATAGACACCCAGTGTTTCCAGTGGCCTGAAATTCCTTGGAAACACGCCATATCAAGTGAAAAGACAAATTTTGCAATCCCGGGCGAACTTGAGAAAATCCTCGGCCGTCCAGACGACCACATCGTCAATGAGTTTGGATTCGTCAATCTCCATCATATCGATAGTCATCTGGCAGGCAATCAATTCAACCCCTTCCAACTGGGCCATCTCCTGGAGTTCGGCCAGGCTGGGGATATTGGCCTTGTCGATTTTCTTCTTCATCATTCCCGTGGCGATGGTGGTCATGCCCGGTACCGCCCCCATCGTGCCCGGGGGGATAAATTTAGCCCGCTCGGCTCCTCCGGCCATCACCAGGTTCATGCCCATGAAGGAATAGAAGATCTTGCTCTCCATTCCCTGACGGGCGGCATTGATTCCCAGGACCAGGGAGGGGTAAGCCCCATCCAGAGTGTCTTTTACACAGATGAATGCTGCCTTTTCCTTTTCGGCGTTCATGTGATTTCTCCTCGTTTTTAAAAATAAGTCCACAACCGCCGGATCTCGATACTGGCGGCTATTTTCCCGCGAAGGGCAGGCGATTACATTGAATTGCAGGGGATACTATACATAAGCTAAACTCAATGGGGCTTGTTGTCAAAATTCAGAAGTGCTAAACAGGCGGAGCATCCGATTTCCCACGACGGGCCGACCAAAAGTTAACCAAGTTTAGAGGTGCGATGACTGCATACCTGATCTTAAATTTCGGCTATCTGGGTCTATTTGCCATCAGCTTTCTGGCGGCTACCCTATTGCCCCTGGGATCCGAGGCAGCCGTGGTATTCATGGCGTCAGCTGAATTCAACCCAATGGGGCTATTGTTCATCGCCACAGCCGGCAATTCGCTGGGAGCAATTGTAAATTACCTGGTTGGTCGCTGGGGCGCTAGTTTTATTTTTTCGCGTTACATCCAAATCGATCCTGCCACCCAGGAAAGACTGGAGAGGGTATATGGGCGTTGGGGGGCGCCGGTTCTGTTCTTTGCCTGGCTGCCCTTCGTGGGTGATCCCCTTACAGTGGCCGCCGGTGTCCTCCGGGTTAATCCCTGGGTGTTTATGTTCTGGGTCGTTCTGGGGAAAATGTTCAGGTATTATGTTCTCATTGCAGCCACGGCGGGGTAGGGTGCCGACAGGCGGATTTTGTACCAGGCTTGAAAGGCCCCGGCCGATGTAATACAGTACGTGAAACTTGCCTGGAAACCGCCTTGCAGCCGGAGATTCATCATGACACCTCAACAATTGAAGCGCAATAACATTATCTTGCTGATTTCCTTGATAGCGCTGATGACGCTGATACCAATCCTCTCGCCCTCAAGGGTGTTTATCAGGACGGCAATCTTGGCGGCAATTGTTTTGTCAAGTTCTTTTAGCCTGGATTTCAGGCCTAAAGCCCAAAAAATCCTGGTCACTACCGGCCTGGCTGTCATTGCGATGCTTTTTATTTCCAGTTTCGCGGAAAATGTCTATCTGGATGTAGTCGATTACGCCCTGACCTGCCTGTTTCTGCTGCTTATTGTGGGGTCGATGGTGCGCTATATTGGCCGCACAGATAAAGTGGATACATATGTTATCGTCAGTTCCGTGAATGGGTATCTTCTTTTAGGGGTCCTCTGGTCACTTTTACTGTATTCGGCTTATTTTTACGAATTCAGGATCATGTCCGTTGAGGTGCCAATTATTTTTCCAGGAGAGGGGCCGCCCGATTACCATGATTTTATCTACTTCAGCTTCGTAAGCCTGACGACCCTGGGCTATGGGGATATTACTCCGGTGTCCCCGCTTTCCAGGGCGGTGACCCTGCTCATTAGCATCAGCGGGCAGTTTTACATGACCCTCCTCGTGGCCCTACTGGTGGGCAAATATCTGGGATCAAAAAAGGACAATTGATTGAAGCGCATCCGTAAATATTTTCTGGCCGGCGGCCTTATCATCCTCTTATTGGTTGTCGTGGGAATTGCTCTTATCCTGGGTTCCCGCTGGCTGACCGGTTCAGAGGCGGTCCGCAAAAAAATAACCGCGGAAGCATCGCGGTTGACCGGCGGCCAGTTGCAATATGAAAGGCTGGCCCTGCATATACTGCCCCTGCCGCACCTGACAGCCGAGCAGGTGGATTTTCAAATTCCCGGCAAAGTAGCGCTGAATACAGCTGCGCTGGGCATCTATCCCGATTTTCCGGCGCTTCTAACCGGCTCCCTTGAACTGAAAGATTTCGTTATCGATCGCCCTGATATTCGGGTAGAGGCGGTCCCCGGGACTCCCAAAACGGTGCCGGCCACCAAGGTGGATTCGCGAAAAAAAATCAAAGAAGCCCTGGCTGCTTTTTTCGGTGCATTGGCCCGCTTGGGGCCGGACCTGAAGATCAAAGTAAAAAACGGTCAGATTGTGGTTTTCCGTCCGGACAAAAAGGTGTTGAAGTTGGAGCAGATTAATCTGCAGCTGCGCAGCCGGGAACAGCTTGTTGATCTGGCTTTGGATTGCTTCTCGCCGCTAAGCGGTCAGTTGTCTTTCAAGGGCCAGGTGAATCTGGAAGCCCGTAGCAGCAGTGGCCGCCTTGCGGTGGAGGGCCTGAATGCGCGTGCCCTGATGGCGGAACTACCCCCATCGCCCGGTGTTACCGTTTCTGATACCCGCCTGGGGCTGGAGGTGGTTTTTAGCACCAGGAAAGCGGAACAGATCGAGGCCCAGGTGAGCGCCCGTCTTCCGGATGTCAGTATCCAGCGGCAGAAGCGACGTCTTGAACTTCAGGATATTGTGCTAAAAGGTGACCTCACCGCCGATTCTAAAGCCCTGGCCTGGGATATTAAGACGTTCAAGATTGCCTTACCGGACATAGAACTGGAAAGTCGCGGTGAATTCAACTACGGGAATTCGTCCCAGCCGTCATCCTTGAATTTAGATGCCGTTGGCCGGCGCATCGACGTGGCGGCCGTGGCCCGCGGTTTCACAGAATTTGTCGGTGACCAGGGTTGGGTCCAAACCGCCTTTCGAGTGGCCCGAGCCGGAACGCTGACCAAAGCCACCTGTCACCTGGAGGCTCGCCGGGATGCAGAAGGCTGGACCGTACCGCAATTAAAAGCTGCTGGCCATCTCGACCAGGGATTGATTTTTATTCCGGGTGCAGAGATGGATCTCGCAGAAGTCAGCGGAGAGGTGCTGCTGGTCAATCAGCGCGTGGATTTCAAACAGATGAAAGGGCGCCTGCCTTACGGCACCTTCGCCAAGGTGGATGCCTACATTGATTGGCAACAGGAAGCGCAATTGGGGATTTCCGTTTCCAGGGCCAAGGTGGAGCTGGAAAAGTTTTATCCCTGGCTGGCGGCGTTCAAGGGGTTGCAGGACATGCGGCAATTTGTTTCCGCGATCGATGGCGACCTGGACCTTACCCGGCTGGACATCGAAGGCCCCCTGGCAAAACCGGCTGTTTGGAAGATAGAAGCCGCTACGGGTGTGAAATCAGTCATCATAACCTCGCCGAAATTGGATGGTCCCTTGCAGCTGTCACAAGGATATGCCGGCTTCAAGCCACGGAGTTTGACCCTCAACAAATTGCAATTACAATACCTGGATGCGAATCTCACCACAACCAGCGAGATCCTGGGAAAACCTGGTCTACCGGAAGCGGTGCATGTATCTTTGGACGGTTCTCTTGGTGAACAAGCTATGGTTTGGACGCGTCGCTTTTTGCAGCTGCCAGAGCACTTGCGCGTACAGCCCCCACTGAATTTTTCCAATGTGGATCTGAAGTGGGACAACAAAGAAAGTGTCGCTATTAAGGGAGAACTGGCTACTGCCGGTGGAACCCGGGCAATCGCCGAAGCTGTATTTGTTCCCGGCCACTGGGAGATAAAACGGTTTGATTTGGACGACGGTCTTTCCGATGTATCCATCAAGCTTACCAGGGCCGACCAGCACATTGAATTGGACTATGCGGGAAAATTGCAAAAGGCGACCCTCGACCGCATTCTCAGAGAGAATAAAACCCTGAAAGGCTGGGTGGACGGAAAATTAAAAGCATCCCTGGATATGAAAAACCCGCACGCTTCGAACGTAACCGGAACACTCCAGGGCGAGGGCCTGATAATAAGGGGATTGCCGGTCAGCGCCCTTGAGTTCGAACGCTTTTCCCTGGACTGCCGAGGTAAGAACGCCCGCCTGCAGTCTGCCGATCTTGTTTTTGCCGGGACGCCCATGCAACTGAAAGGAACGGCCAGCATAACCGATGCAGCGTATACATTTGACCTGGACCTGACGGCCGACAGTTTGGATGCCGCCGCTCTGGCCAAGATACAAAAGGAGCCGTCCGCTGCGCCCGCAAAGCCGGACACCTCACCGCGGAAGAAACCGCCGATCAACGGCCTCATACGCTTCAAAACCCAGCGGTTCACATTCAAAAACTATACCTGGACACCCCTGCACGCTAACATTGCCATACAGGCTGATCTAGTGAATATTACGGCCATCCAGGCCAACCTTGCGGGATCGCTACCCCGGGAACCATCCGCATCGAGCCGGACGGCATGCACCTGTCTTTCCGACCGTCCGCCGGGGAAAAGAACCTGCAAACTACCTGGGAGTGCCTGCAGAACAAGCCGCTGCAGGCCGACAGCACCTACAGTCTGATCGGAACGGTTGAAGCCCACGGCCCAGTCAAAGATTTAATGCAGAACCTCGAGGGAGAAATTGCCTTTTCCAGTGATGACGGCATGATCTACCGTTCGAACATGCTGACGAAGATCTTTGCCTTTTTGAATATTACCGAGGTGTTTGCCGGTAAGACCTCCGGACTGCGGGAAAAGGGCTTCGGCTACGACGCCATCCGGGCCCACGCCGATATAAAATCAGGAGCCCTGAATTTCGATGAACTCTTGGTGGATGGCCACACGATGAAAATATCCGGAGAAGGAACTGTAGACTTGGTGAAGGAAACTCTGGATCTAAACCTCCTGGTGGCCCCCTTGAAAACCTTTGATCGCCTGGTAAAGCATATGCCGGTCGTGGGTTATATTACCGGGGGGACGGTATTATCAGTTCCGATCCGGATCAACGGCAGGACTTCCGATCCACAGGTGCGGCCGTTGCCGCCGGGATCAGTAGGACGCGGGTTGATGGGCATCTTGGAACGGACCCTGAAGGCGCCTCTAAAGGTGGTCGAATCATTGCCGGGGGTAGAAGACCACCAGGATACGCCGGCGGCAGAGTCGCAAAAGAAACCATCCAGCGCCGCCCAGCCATAGCAGGCGGAATTAGAGGATCGGCGAGAGCAGCCGTGCGGCGCGAGTGGCCAAGCGAAAGTGCAAGGGCCAGGATTTTACCTCGGTAGGTGTCAAAGGAACACAGGCGGAGAAGTCATTCTCGCACATGGCGGCCACCTTTTTAATAAAGGCACGGTCCGTGAACATCATGGTAATTTCGAAGTTGATCCGCAAGGAGCGGTTGTCGAGATTCGAAGTGCCGATGGCGGCCAGGCGGTCGTCGACCAGCACGACCTTCTGGTGCATGAAACCTTTCTGGTATCTTAAAATAGATACGCCCACTTTCCCCATTGTTTTGAAATAGCTGTGCGCCGCCCACCAGACAACACGTTTATCGGGGTTGGCCGGGATTACGATGCGAACGTCCACACCCCGCAGCGCCGCCAGTTGCAGGGCGTTGATCACGGAACTATCGGGGACAAAGTAGGGACTCAATATCCAGCAGCGCTCCCAGGCCATGTTGATGGCGTGCACCACCCACAAGGCCCCGGTTTCAAAATGATCAGAGGGTCCGGTAGGCACGCACAGGACGGCCTCTTTGCCCTTTTTGCGAGGTGCCTGCCAGGATACTTCCGGTAGCGATTCTGTGGCCCAGTACCAGTCTTCGCAGAACGAAAGCTGCACTGGCAGAGCCACCGGCCCGCGCATGATTACATGGGTGTCTCGCCAATAGCCAAAGCGTTTGCTCTTGCCCAGGTATTCATCCCCGACATTGTGCCCGCCAACCCAGGCAGTATGGCCGTCAACGACCACGATCTTGCGGTGGTTGCGAAAATTGACCCTGAAGCGATTGATGAACCCGCGGCCAACCCTGAAAATGGCCACCTTGACGCCTGTGGTCACCATGGGTTCCAGGTAACTTTGCGGCAGTCCCACACAGCCGATTTTGTCGTAGAGGAAATAGACCCGGACACCGGCCCGGGCCTTGGCGATGCATAGATCACGCAACTGGCGGCCGATGTCGTCATCGTGAATGATAAAGAATTGCACGAGGACATACTTCTCTGCCCGGCGGATGCCTTCCAGGATGGAGGTAAACGTCTGTTCACCGTCTATGAGCAGGTCGCAGCGATTCCAGCCGGCCACGGGCAGACGGGCGATTCTGCCCAGCGCATCGATCTGAGGATCTCTCAGTTCACCGGTCAACTCTTTTAACTCTTCACTTGACTCAAGTTCCCGGCCAAGGTGGTTGATAGCGCGGTCGCCGGCCTGTCGAGCCACAGCATAGTCCCTGAGCTTGCGTCCACCAAAGACCATGTAGAGCGGCACCACCAGATAGGGAAACAACAAAAGGGCCATGGTCCACGCTATGGTTCCCTGGCTGGTGCGGCCATTCATGATAATATCCATTGCATAGTACAGGCCCAGAGCATGAAAGCAGAGGGGGATTACCAGCAACCATATATCGAAGACTATGCGGATGTCCGGCATGATCACGAGCTCCAATTTGCATCATTCGTAAAGCAGCTGCATTTTATTACTATAGCATTCTCCGAGCCGCCGAGGCTATAGTTAACTTAGAACCAGTCGGTCAGCTGCACCCCAAACCCGAGACTGTCCGAACTGGCGTTATAATCGAGCAGGCTTTCACCATAACCCGTGAAATATTGAAAGTACCAGCGCAGGTACTTGCTGTATTTAAAAGGAAAACTCCAATCGATCTGAAACGCCCCGCGATTGTCCGTAAAACGTAGATTGTTGCGTAGCAGGAAGCTCACCGTATGGTGGTTCCATTGCCCGCCCCCGGTCAATTCTCCATAGCCTAGATAGTTGTGGATGTCCGGATTGTCGTCGCTTTTCTCATCCTCAGGTATACGCCACCAGGGCTTGAGATTGAAAAAAAGGTTCTCCTTTTCAAACAATAAGTTGGCATAGATCCGGTTCCAGCTGCGTGACAGGGAACCCCCGCGGCCATTGGATTGGTGGTTGAATCCCAGGTCATTGCGCCGGTTGGCAAATCCCAGGAATTCCCCCTCTGTGTGGAAGGCCAGCCAGACTTCAGGTTCATGGTTGATATCCCGAAACGGGGCGGAAAGGTCGTTGTAAGCCTGCCAGAACGAACGGTTGGTGTAGGCGGCGTAGAGGTCCGATCCCCCGATAAACGTATCTTTGTAAACCGGGAACTTCAGGCTGATCTGAAACTTTATTTCCGTGTGACCCAGATCTTCCTCCGCATTGGGAAATTCGGCCATGAATGGTTCCGTGTTGGGGGTGGTGTTGTAAGATGCCAGCAGGATGTAGTTGGGTCTGTGGGGCGTAATGGCAAATGGATTTTCTTCGGCCATTGCCTCCCAAGCCCGGCGCTCCGCCATCAGGGAAGGCGCCGGTTGTTTACCAGGGGGACGGGGCGTCGTGGTCTTCTCTTCACCTGCTTTGGGTCGAGTCAGTTTTTCATGGCAAATTCTTTTTAAATCACCAACGGTCTGATGATCCCCGGCTTGCATCAGTTCTTCCGCCAGGCATTGTTCGAAGGCGTCTTTTTCCGAGGCCCTACTCGGAGTTGCGGTCGATATGAAAAATACCAGCAGCGCTATGATGCCTGACCAACCCATGCAGCCCTGTTTGAATCGTCGTGAAGTCATGGGGGGCTCCTTTTACCGTTGTGAATTAAAAATCAAACGACGCCAGAAACATACAAACATATTTTTCCATGAATTTCAATTGAGTGCAGATCCTGACCCTATTCGGCCTGGCCCGGCCTGAATGCTGGTGGTGGCTTTACAACAGCTGCAAAACCCTGTAGTTTCTAACACATCAACCATTCAATTTTGGGGCTGACATGGAATCATTCTTTTTGATAGTGGCCTTTGGATTCGGATACCTGGTCTACCGAATAGGCCTGCCGCCTATGGTAGGCTATCTCGTGGCCGGCTTTGTTCTCAAGGCCATGGGGTATAGTAGTAACGAGCAGATCGAACAGGTGGCGGATCTCGGGGTGCTGCTTTTGCTGTTCAGCATCGGGCTTAAATTGCGGCTTAAAAACCTGGCGAGGCCCGAGGTGTTCGCGGGTGCCTCTGTCCACATGCTGATCACCATGGCCGTATTCACCCTGGCGGCGGTCGGTGCGGCTGGCGCCGGACTGGCCTTTCTATACGGCCTGGACACGAAAGTACTACTGTTGGTAGCCTTTGCTTTGAGCTTTTCCAGCACCGTCTTTGCCGTCAAGGTTTTTGATGAACGGGGAGAATCGTCCGCACCCCACGCAAAATTGGCGATCGGTATTCTGGTTATGCAGGACATCTTCGCGGTGATTTTTATGACCTTCACGACCGGAACCCTGCCATCCCCGTGGGCGCTGGTACTGATCACAGCGTTGGTGGCGTCCCGGCCTCTGTTGATGCGGTTTTTGACAAAAGTCGGCCATCGGGAGTTATTGCTCCTATTTGGTTTTCTGCTGGCTTTCGGGCTTGGCGCCGGAGCCTTCAAATGGGTCGGCCTAAAACCGGATTTAGGGGCGCTGGTGGTCGGGATGCTGCTGGCCCGGCACCCCAAGGCAGGGGAGCTGTCGGATGTCCTGCTGGGGTTTAAAGATCTGCTGCTGATTGGCTTTTTCCTGAGTATCGGCCTGACCGGGTTGCCCAGTATCGCTGACATAGGGTTCGCCAGTTTGCTGGCTCTGGGTGTGTTTTTTAAAACTGGTCTGTTTTTCTTTCTCATTACCCGTTTCGGCCTCAGGTCGCGTACGGCCTTGCTGGCTTCCCTGAGCCTTTCGAACTACAGTGAATTCGGTCTCATCGTGGCCGCCGTAGGCGTCGCCAACGGCTGGCTATCCGGTCAGTGGCTGGTCATCATTGCCCTGGCCCTCGCATTCACGTTTCTCATAGCGGCACCGCTCAACACTGCGGCCCACTACATTTATGAAAAATATGCCGATCGACTCCGACGCTATGAGACCGGCAGCCGCCACCCGGACGACCGGCCGATCAATCCCGGAAATGCGACCATCGCCGTTTTCGGAATGGGTTCGGTGGGTATCTCCGCGTACGACTACCTGCGGTCGCAGTATGGCGTAGATGTGATCGGGATCGATTTCAATACTGAGAAGGTTACCCAATTGCGTCAAGGCGGTCGCAATGTTATACGGGGTGATGTTATGGATCCTGATTTTTGGGAACGGGCGGTTACCTTTAAAGGCCTCCGTATTCACACTGTTTTGCTTTGCATGCCATCCTTTTCGGAGAATCTACATGCCGCCGGTCAGTTACAGCGGATGGGGTTTCAGGGCACGCTCTCGGCCATTGTGCGCTACGAAGACGAGATTACGCAGTTGCAGGCCGCCGGTGTCCAGGCGGTGTATCATGTTTACCGTGAAGCCGGGGCCGGATTTGCCAGCCAGATTTGCAGCCAGCTGGAAGAGGGCTGTTCCGTAAATCCAGAGTTAGCTGAAAGTTGATCCTATGCGAAAGATAGTCTGTTTGCGCGTCAGTTCCTACCTGTTATTAATGGCCGGCCTATTGTTGGTGGCTTCTCCCGCTTCGGCCACGACGCTTACCATTGCCCATTATGAAGATTATAAACCCTATGCCTATGTGGACCAGAACGGGCGCTCCCAGGGCATGCTGTGGATATCTGGCGACTCTGGGCAGACAAGCGCAAGGCGTCGCTGAGGTTTATGCCGGCCCCTTTGAGCCGCTGCCTGGAAATGGTGAAAAACGGCGAGGCGGATCTTGTCATCGGTCTGTTTCGGTCCAAAGAGCGGGCCGCCTTTCTTGATTTTTCAGCCCCGCTCATTCACAACGTGGATACCAACCTGTATGTCAAAGAGAGCCTCAACGTGGCGGCCGTCGAAGCCTTGGGCGGCATCCCGGTGGGTGTGATCCAGACCGATTTTGCAGAAGCATTTTTACGGGAACGCTATCCGGTTTTGAAGCTCAGAACGTTCCCGGGTTCTATGGATATCATTGCAACGGCCGTTGACGGCGGGCTGACCGCATTTGTACTGGATTTTCAAAATGCAACCTACCTGCTATCGCAACGCAATGCCCTGACAACATTTAAACCGGTAGCCCGACTGTATACCCGGACGCTGCGAGCCGGCGTCCGCAAAGGTGACGTGCAGCTGATAAATCTTATCAACCAGGGGCTGAAGCAGATATCCAGGTCCGAGCGGGAAAATATTTATACCCGCTACGGCAGCTATTCACCGGTGCCGCTGATTGCCCGCTATCGTTACTGGTTTTTAGGTGGGGCCGCAACACTGCTTGGCGCGCTTGTCTTCTTTGGCCTATATGCTTTTCGATTGCGAACGCGGATCGGTAAGCAGCGCCGACAACGAAAGAAGACCGACCCCGAAGACTGGGCAACCATGATTGCAGGCGGGGAAGGGGATCGGGTAGAATTTAAAGCCACCCTGCGCTGGAACCTGAAGACCGACAAGGTGGACAAGAATCTGGAGTATGTGATCGCCAAAACCATCTCCGCCTTTCTAAATTCAGAAGGCGGTAACCTCTTTATCGGTGTGGCCGACGATGGCCGCCCGCTGGGGCTTGAATTGGATTATCGCAGTTTTCAAAAACGACCCAACCGGGATGGGTTTTTATTGAAGCTCTCCAGCCTCATCAGCCGGGATATCGGCAAGGAATTTCACAAGTTCATTACGATCGATATCCAGGAAATTGACACGGCCGATATCTGCAGGGTTTCGGTTACACCGGCCGACAAGCCGGCGTTTGTCAAGAAAAAGGGAACCGAAGAATTTTATATCCGCGCCAGCGCGGCCTCGGTCCCCTTGAGTCTCAGCGAATCCCACGAATATATACGATCACACTGGTGAGAAACAGCTGTCTGGCTAAGCCCTCTTGCTTGCTGCTAAACGACTGCGGCGGCGAGTCATCGAAGAAACTGTGGATTATATCAGATAATCTGCGCTTTTCTGCTTATCACCTATACTGCGCATTGATGGTCGCATTCCTTTGCGCTTTAAAAAAGCAACACAAATGTGAACGTCGCCTTATGTGTGACCCAATTGTTCTCTCGAAATGGATTCAATTTTTCTTCCTGCCATTTCTAATCGATACCATTCTCTTAATTTAATTAATCCATTTTGTCCGAGCACATCATCACGATCAAAGTAAAAAAAGATTACATTATCAAGATAGTCAATCAAACTCTCCCAACGTTCAAGATAAGTATAAGAGAGTCTGTGAAAGTAAGCTCTAAAAAAACTTTCTAATAATTCTAATTTGTTCTCTTTACATTCTCTATTGTTTTTATATAAAAATTTTATAACACCTACAGCTGAAACAACATCCCTTATCCCGATATGACTCTCTTTTATTATTTCAAAAAATGGATCAACATTTTTAATTTTATTTCTTTTGAAATAGCTTTCAAGGGTGTGCATCTCTTCGCGATCACAAATCTGGCCCCCCAAATTCACATCTTGTTCATGGAAAGTAACATGAAACAATTGATGGTTTTGCTTCCGGGCGGTACCCATCCCAATCTCTTCGGCTAAAAAATGCAAATAGTCTTCTAAGGCTATAACGCTTTCTCCTGAATTAAGGAACGATTGCAGAGCTGGCATTAGTTTTCTTCCCATACGTTGCCTTTTTAGCGCACGATCTCTTAATAACAGAGAAATTCTTTTCCGCAGCCTGAATAGTCCTGGATCATCCAGCTGGGGAATCTTTGATAGTCTATGGGGGCTGATTGCACAATTAACAATTAAATATGGTAGCGTTTTTTTTCCATTTTTTTCAAATTCAGCTTCTTCAAATTTACCCTTTCCATCCGGTAGACTATACAGCGGTTGATAGGCCAGAAAGTCAATGAAACCTTCACTGTAAGGGCCTAATCTTTCAAATGATTTTAAAGCGATATCTTTGTCTAGCTTGTCTCCAACGCCAGTAAACTTTACTGCATTCTTATTATGGGGTTTAGATACCGGATCATGAAATAAACCGGAGGATTTGAATGTTAAAAATCTATTATCAGGTAAAGGAATATAGCATTGGCGTAGGTTAGCAACCGAAAATTGCACCTCGTCATAATGTCTATCAGTCATCGCAACAATAATTTTACCGCCGCTCCTCAATATTTCATTTGCCACCCGAGGCTTACCACAGAGAAAAATTCCTTTGTTCTCGATGATATAATCAGATAGAGTCTTATCGCTTTTTATTTTTTCACCAGCCATTTCTTTATTGCAGATTTCCATCTTGCCTGTTTTCTCCTCAGGCAATACCTGCATAAAAACCGGTCTTAATGCGCTATCGCTTAAAAGCGCTTGTCTAACTAACTTAATCGCTTCTGAATCAGAACCGAATAATTTTACAATCTGCGGATGTCTATCCAATCCTTCTTCTTGCAAATAATTATTCCATACAATTTCTTTAATCATGCTTTTGGTTTCTCTGCATTCATTCTTTCGGCATTTCCGAGTATATTGGATATTTGTGCCAACTGTCATTTTCCATTATCCTAAATTTATACTAAAGACTGCAATAACACAACCCAACGACAATTAGATTAAAATATTTATTCCTTCAGTAGTGGTACCGCCGGGGTGTCAAACGAGGAATTCAGGCCTACACTATATCATTGATTCTTCGTCCAAGTGAAAATCAGGAATATCATCGAAGTATGGTCGTTGTATGCAGTTTTGATATTGTGTATATTTTTGTGGTATGTCGCAGATATCAGGAGGATTTTAGCCCTGTGATATATTTGGGATCATAGCAGATAGGTGTAGTTTAACGTTCTGCATAACCGACTGGCAATGGAGCGTAGCGGAACTCCCAGTCCGGGTTGATGCGGTTGTTATCTGATACGATTTATCATTATCAAAGCGCATCCTTTTCACATGCTTTTAAATATTTGTCTCGCTGTTTTGTTATGCAAATAATACATAGCAATTATACACACTGGAAAGCTTAAGAGTCCTATGGTTCCCCAAAATACAGTCGACAACCAACGCGCCCACTGCTTAAAATTCCATAACCCTATACTGGCAAAAAAACAAATAACACCGCAACTCAATAATACAATTATCGTAGCATTATTAAGGGGTTCTAAAGCTACCGCTATTACCGCAGTTCCTATAATTATGATGTGCGACACACTAATAGCGCGAATCAACATATAAGCAATGTATTGTTTCAGTAAAATTATTTTCTCTTCTTTAGTCACCCATCTCTTCTTAAAAAGCACTATGTCTTGTTTGTTAGCCTTTTCTCTCGGTAATCCATTTTCCGGTATTCCCCAATCTGTGTTTATGAAAATATCCTTACGCTCTGGTTGGAATCTTTTCATCTCCCCCCTCCTTTCCTGGTAATTATAAAAAGATAAAATTAATATTATGTGGAATTCTTCTTTTTGTTAAATTACCATAATGTTAGACACTTTTGGTCGATGTTAAGAATCTCCTATTCGACGCCGGATATCTTACAAATATCACCAACCGGCCATGCTCGTGTTAACTTGTTTCATATAGCAGTTACACCAAATTGTCATACTATCACTTCTGATCACTGTGGAAGTCTCTCAACACCTTCTTTATATTCTTTTCCAAGGCTCCCATGGTAGTTGGTATATTCATAAGTGCGTATCTTTTTCTTTGCTTATAGTCATAAAGATAAACGTTTATACGTTGTCCTCCCGCTATACTAATTAATAAAGCCAAGTCCGCATCAAGCATAGATTGCGCTTGTTCCAGGTAGCTCCAATCAGGTTCATATTCGGCAAAAAAAGATTTCTTCGTCCACACCTTGTCTTCCGGTATTTTTGTAGATTCCCCGAAAAGTTTAACGCTATCGGGGAGACCATCAAAGAGCTTGTATGACAAACTAAATTTCACCCGAGCATCATCGCCAGTTACGCGGGCAACCATTCGAATGGACTGCCAGAGGATATCGGTCTCCATGCCCTTTCTGATAATGGTGAGCTTGATTGGAAAGAGGGCCAATTTATAATAGTCGCGTGCGGCCCGGCGACTGTCCAGGGATTTTCGATCCAACGCAGCCTGGAAGTCCTTTGCCACTTCCGTATTAGCCTTTGACTGAATCTCACTTTTCTCTCGCTTGGCCTCCATTTCTACCAGCCGTGCCTGGAGTTTAGCATACTCAAATTCTTGCTTTTGCTTTTCAAGTTTAAGCCGCTCCACCTCCAGTGCTTTCTGCTGGACCTGTTGCTCCTTTTCCAGGGCCAGCTTCTGCTTCTCAATCTCAAAACGCTGGCGTTGTATTTCAAGCGCGGCTGAGGCAACTGCGGCCTTTTCCCGGGCTTCCTTTTGCTTTTTAGAATCGATGGCCGCCTGGCGGGTCGTTTGTTCTTTCACCCAGGCGGCGTTGTAAAGCACAAACTGGCCATCCTGATCCATGGGGGTTTTTAGACGACCCACGTTTGGCCGCTGGTTTCCGATTTCGGTGACCGGTTTCCAAACTTTCGTATGGAAAAGGTTTTCCAGATCAATCACTTCCCGGTTATTTTTTTTCAGTGCATCGATCAGGTAGAAAGCGAACAAGCTGTGGCCGTCGGCGCCCCCGTCGGCAACCGGCTCAACACCGCCGGACGAGATTACCTGACGGGAACGAAGGGATGCTTGCTTGGCAAGTTTTTGACTATAGCGCTGGTCATCCAGTGACATTAAGGAGGGACCACCTCGCAACAAAGAACCACTGTAACACGAGTCTGCGATGACCACCACATTCTTGGCCTGCACCTTCTCGGAACTGAGAACTGCTTTAATATATGAGTTTGCCACCCAGGTGCCCGGATTTTTTAATTGCCCTTCCGGGGGAATCCAGTAGCCGTCCCCTGTGATGTCATCGAGTTGACCGTGACCAGCGTAATAAATAAAAAGGTTATCGTTCTGTACAATTGATTTTGCCAGGTACCGCAGGTCTCGTATGATTTGGAGCCGACTGGCTTGCTGGTCCGTTCTCAGGATTATGTTTTTTTCGGCAAACCCGTACCGCGATACCAGGATATCCCGAATCACGGTGGCATCCTTCACCGCTGTTTTGAGTTGTGGCCATTCTTTGTAATCGTTAATGCCGATAATAAGCGCGTGATATCTCCCCCAGGTATTTGCGTCTGATATAACCAACATCCCACGCTGAGGATTTTGCGCAAAGACCGGTGGCGTTATAGTGAGAGATATGGCAACCAGCAGGTAAAAGAAACGTAGTTTCATGATACGCCTCCTGTTTTTATCGCATTATATTGAGACCAGGCAGGTTTATGACAAATATTTCGTGCGGGTTACATTGATTGATTTGTTAATGTTCAATCAGTGTCGATGTCTTGGATAATCAGCGGTGCAGCTAAGAGAAAGTGGTCTAGGTACGGAAATGAATATTCGATATAGGAGAAAGTATATCAGCCTAATAATGTAAATTTTTACTAAATGCTAATATGAGTGTCAATTGAATATATCTTGCCATTATCACAACATCGCAAAAAATGCGATATGATGGGTATATCTGGATCGAGTATTTTTGCCAATAACCTTTTATGGGTCCAAGTTTACTACACCAGTGGACTGCTTTTGGTATTTTATTGCAAATTAGCCGCTTAGCACAGAAATAGGGAGCACAAAATTGCCGTGATGTTATTTGGTTATCTCGGGCGGAACCTTGCTTAGGCTTTGAGTAGACCACAAATTGGGCTACTCTAGTGAAGGTCGCTTCTGACTATTTTTTCATAGGTACCATCTTTTTTCATGGCTTTGAGAATCAAAGCCATTTTTTTTGCCAGGTACGTGTGTTTCTTATGCATGTAGGGATATAGGTCAAACTGGACTAAGGGCGGGGTCAGCAGCTTTATGCCGCAATCAAGCAGATTCAACTTTTTCAAGAAATAGGTACCTGTGTTAGAATTGACAATAATCAGGTCACCCCTGTCCATAGAGAGCATTTTGAAAGCCTGCTCATGATTTAACACTTGAATTCTGTTTTCAGGCGGGACACCAGCCTTCTCCAAGCCCATTTCTATGACTTTGATACCGGGTAGGTAAATAATTCGATAGGGGCGAATGCTCGCCCACCCAGCAGGCCTTATATTCAGGTTTTTGGTGAAAACACATTGGTCGATCGACTGGATAGACTCTTCTACTCTTACCAGATTCGGGTGTTCACCATTGGCATTGAAGTTGAAAATTCGGTGCGAATCACCATCGACATGTCCATTATCAACCTCAGTGGGACATCTTTTGGCTGGGTAGGTAACGAGTTTAAAACCGTATCCCAAACGACTGAAGGCCTCTGCCAGCAGCCCGTGGGAAACTTTGAAAATTCTCTGATCCTTTGAATTGGGGGTGCAAAAGAGGAAGTCTTTGCCAAATGCGAGGGCAGGCAGCCATGCCAGCAAAAGCGCAATAGCGATTAGGTGGTAGAACCAGTTTTTTCTCATCCAATATTGCATTTTTCGCTTTCTTTTAGCAGGGGCGCTTTTTCAAAGAATCAATTGATGCAATCTTGCTGGAATTGAGAATATATTCTTAGCGGCGGCCGCGTCCCCCCAGGATCTTTTCCAGAATAAGCTTGCTGATCATGTAGGTTGGCTTTACCCCGCCTTTGCCCATGGCCCCGGCTGCCAGGGTGCTGCCGGTTTCCAGAGGGTTGTCCGAGGCATAGTAGGCATAGCGGACTTTGATGCGCTTGGGTATGTCGCCCTTGATCGTGGCGGCGCTGATCGCCCGTTGGTAGTGCCCGCCTTCCATTTCGAGCCCCACCGTATTCCAATCGGACTGAAACTTGCGGAGCATGTCCCGGTTTTGCAAAGACGTACCCAGGACCGTAATCATGGGACCGGAGTAGACGGGAATGCTCTGATCGAAATCACTTACTTTTAGGTCGTTGTTGAACATGTAATTGTCGGTTGTGCCCTCGAACACATGCGACGTGGCCAACATGATGTCGCCTTTGTTTCCGGTCAGAATACCGGCCTTGCCCATAATGGATACCGAACGGAAATTAAACCGGGTGGTTTTACCGCCGGACCGATACGTTTTGAGCAGGTTGGACATGAGGTCAAAGGCCTGGGCGCCAAAGGCATAATCCATGACCAGGATCACGGGATGATTTTTCTTGGGGCCGCTGCCGGCGATAGTGATCTCGGGGTGAAAGGTCACATCCGTTAGTCCCGCGGTGTCAATCAACTGGCAGTCGATGTGCGCCCCGCTGGTATCCGGCAGATCATGGAAGCCATGTTGCGCGGCGAAGGTGCGGATCTCCTTTTCACGGTCGCGGATCTGGTAGCAAAAATCATACAGGTCGGCTGAATCCACCTTCTCTTTCTTACTTGCAGTAACGGCTCCGTAGCCGTACAGCGTGTTGAGGATGCCGTGCAGGTTGGCACTGATGATGTGCACCGGGCGGTTGTGCAGGTTGAGATCGATCAAGCGTTTGTGAATGTTGGCGGCCCAGTTCTTTTCATATTCCTGGTGCCCGATAATATTCATCAAAGAAGGCGTCAGGTAGACGACCAGCGATTCTTCTTTTTCCAGCAACTCCTTGTCGTATTGATTGCCGAGATGGTAAATCAATGCGAAAAGTCCGTTGTTGCTGCTGTGTTCCAAGCGGTTCTGTTCCAGGTATTCATAGCTGGCCCGGGTTTCCTGATAGGGTCGGCCCAGGATAATGCTCAGGCTCCAGAGGGCCTGGTCGAGGTCGGCGGCCCCCAGTCCGGCAAAGTTCTGGACGGTTTTCTCCAATTCGAGCCATTCGATGGTCTTGTTGCCGGAATCATCCTTCATGCGTCCGTGAATCTTTTTGGCCTCTCCGTAGAGGAAGGTGATGTGGGTCATGATGTCGTAGATTTCGCTCAAACCCCGCGAGATCACAAAGCACATTTCGTTTTTACCGACCCGGTAACAGGTTCTTCTACGTTTGAGCGGTATGGTCTGTTCAAAGGCACCGTTCTTGAAAGGGTCTTCCTCGGTCAGGATGATGCGGGTGCACTCTTCGATTGACCGGGGCAACCGGTCGATCACGTATTCCAGACCTTTCAATTCCACCACCCGGGGGTCGTTCATGGAACCGTATATTTCCGGGCTGAGATTGCGCAGGCAGTGCTCGAGAGATTTTCCCAGCTTGCCGCGAGGGCGGTAAAATCCACGGATGGCCAGAGCATCGGTGATGATTTTAAATTCGCGGATGGCGTAGCGCGCTTTCTGGGCCTTGGTCAGTTCACGCATGGCGGGATCCTTTGCAAGGGGTTGCTGTGACATCGACAATAGCATAAGGGACCGGGTGCGAACAAGCCCGATGCGGGTTTGCGGTCGGCTTTGCATTCGTGAATGCGCTCACAGTTCAGGTATGGGGCGTGGCCGGGGTCGGTGCAGCCCGCACCGGCCCCTTATATGTGAAAAAGTGTTTCGCTAGAACTGGGCTTCGGTTTTCTCCGGTTGTCCGAATTTACGCTTGAACGTCCACAGCCGGGGTACCAGCCGCTTGCGCAAGGAGTCGAACCTGTCGCGCAAGCGCGCCTTGGCCGGAGGCGGGGAGTCCGGTCCCGGCAGTTTTTTCGGCGTGGGGCCGTCCACTTCCCCGGCCAGGGTAGCCAGGTTCTTGACCAGGGATTTCAACTGTTCGGACTGCGCACTCATCTCTTCGGAGGCCGAGGCCGATTCTTCCGCACCGGCCGCATTGCTCTGGACCACTTTGTCCATCTCGATGACGGCCGAATTCACCTCTTCGATGCTTTGCGCCTGGCGGCCGGACGCAACGGTTATTTCACCGACAATATCGACGACTTTAGAGGTGCTGGCCGACACGTTCTCAAATACGTTCCCAGCCTTTTCCACCAGGTCCTTACCAACATTGACCTTGGAAACAGTGCCCTCGATAAGGTCGGCGGTGTTGCGCGCGGCATCGGCCGAGCGCATGGCCAGGTTCCGGACTTCATCCGCCACAACGGCAAATCCAGCCCCGGATTCGCCTGCGCGGGCTGCTTCCACGGCCGCGTTTAGGGCCAGCAGGTTGGTTTGAAAGGCAATCTCATCGATGGTCTTGATGATCTTCTGGGTCTCCTCACTGGCCTGAGCGATATCATTGATGGAGACATGCAGGTCCGACATCGCGCTGCTGGCCCGCCGGACTTCCTGTCCGGTATTGTTCATCAACTCATCGGCCTTGCGAGCGTTGTCGGCATTCAAATTAGCTGTCGAGGACATCCGCTCGAGGTTGGCACTGGTTTCCTCGATACTGGCCGCCTGTTCGCTGGCCCCCTCGGCCAGCGACTGGGAGGAGGAAGACACCTGGGTGGCGGCCGAGACCATCTGGTCGGAGCCTTCATTGATGCCGTGGATAACCTCTTTCAAGGAATGCGTGATCCCGCGGGCAATGAAAATGGCCAGCAACAGGCCGATGATAATGGCCGCGACCGTTCCAATGAGGGTCACCTGGTTCGACGTGGTGATGCGGGCATACATCAGATTCTTCTGATCGACCCGCGTCTGCTCGCAGAGTTGCTCGACTTGCCCGGCAGCGCCGATCATCTGGTCCAAGGCAATCTTTTGCTGTTCCATCAGGGTTTGGTATTCAAGGTAGGCCGACTGATATCGCTGTATCGCTGTTTTGGCTTGGTCGCACAACCACTGATCAGCTTCGACGGTGAAACGCTCCCGTAGATCGGCAAGTTTGGCCAGGATCTTGTCCAGTTGCTCGCCTACTTTGGCGAACAGGGCTGGGTCCCTTTGAATGATGGCCTCTTTTTCTATCTCGCGGGCGGCCTTGAACCAGCCAATGATCAAATTGGCTTCCCCGGTCTTGCCGAGCATGGCATTCATCATTTCATTGGTGTCGTCCACGGCAAATTCCAGCTGTTCGGCCTGGTCTTCACGCATATAGTCCATCATCCGCCGCGAGTGTTTGCCGGCGGTATTGACCTTGTAGAGGTTCTCGGACGATTTATCCTTTTGCCAGGTGCGAAAGGCATTGATATAGGCGGTCCAGGTCTCGATAACCGTTTGGGCCCGATCAATATTTTCCTGTTCCTTGAAACTGTCTTTCAAGGTTCCGGCTTTCTTTAAGAGCTGGCCACTGAGCTGATCCCAGTCCATGAACACACTGCGGTAGTAATTCTGCGCCACAGACTCCTGCAGCACCCGGGCTTCCATGCTTTGCATCAGCAGGGCATTGGCCTCGCCCGCCTTTTGCAGTTTGGAGGTAATGTAGGCTCGGTTCTTTTCGCGGATTTCCTTTAACTGGAAAGCCTGGCTCTCCAGCAGGGACTCGATCTTTCCAAGTGTCTGGTAGGCCCGGGCTGACATTTTTTCCATGGTCTGCGAACGCTTGTGCTCCAGAGCGACATACCCTTTAAAGGCATTTTCATAGGTGCCGGTGCGCGCTTGCACATCATCCATCAAGGCCCTGGTGTCCGATTCGGTCAGCCTGCCCTGCAGCGACGCGGCCTCGGTCTTCAAGTCGCCGGTGGTTTTAGTCACCAATTTGAGCGCTGCTGCGGTGGGGTTTATAATGTAATTTTTTTCATGCTGACGTGCTTCCAGGATTTTTTTTTCCAATTGCGTCACACCGTCGGCAATGATCACTCGATTGACAACCTGCGACAGGCTGTTGTATCCCACCACTGCCACCATCACCAGCAGCAGAAGTACCAAGGAGAACCCACCCAGAATTTGCGGCCCCAATTTCAGATTACGGAACATTTTGTTTTCCTTTCGAAAATAGAGGTTGATCCTTGAATTTAAAGTCCTTACAGGGACATCGGCATTTTGCATGAAAACTTTACTATAATTACAAAGATGTCCGTTTGGCGGGAAGTATTAATAACAAACTGTAATAACTAAATTTTTTTAGATATGCGTGGCGTAAGCATGCGGTGACTGAGCGCATGCCACTCGGTCTTGGGAGGAATGATTCTTGAGGCCAGCAAGCTTAGCGATTGCTTTTGGTAGCCATGCAATCGAGTTGCAGTTTTTGGGGAAGTTATGTTGCGGTCTGTTTATGGGCGGTGCTGTCGGCGTCAGCTTCAGCCTTTTCGGCAAAGGCCGCAGGACCGAAATGGCCGGTATGTTCGCCGGCCAGGAGATCGGTTACAACCAGGTCGGCAAACAGGTGATACTTGTCGACCAGATCGGCATAACGGTCCTTTTCCGGAGAAGTCACCGCATAATAAAATATGAACAGCAATTCATAATCGGATAATTGCGACCGGAGCAGGCCGACATAGAATTTTTTTACCTCCAGGTATCCGATCCTGTTGTGGTCGACAAACTCCAACATGCTGAAAAAATTTGTGAAGTAAGGTCCAAAGCGTCGAAAGAACCACGAAAACTGCTTGCGGATCAACGCGATCTCTGCCTTCAGGGCGTCTTTATCTTCCGATGGGGTCGGCCGCAGGCCTTTGAAACGGTCTTTTATGGGAATATAGGCATTCGCGAATACGGCCCGGCCCCTGAGTTCGACCGGCTCCCCTTTTTCGGTTTTCCGATCGGCGATGGAACCTACAATTTCATGATGCAGCGTCATCAGGTGGAAAAACGTGTTTTCAAAGCGTTGCTGAATCAGGGTTTCATTCTGGAGTTCGAACTGGAGCTTTTGGCTTTCGAATTGAACCTTTTGCTCCGCAAACTGTTCGACCTGGCGGCCGATTTCCGTCCGGGCATATTTCAACTCTTCCCGCTGGAGGACCAATTCCCGATTTTGCATGAGGATGACCAGGATGATCCCGGCCAGTGCCAGGGCGGAGAAAAGGGCCTGGATGGCGCCAAAACTGTCTCCAAAGAAGCCCGCGCTTTGCAGATCGGGAAAATTGTGTTCGATGATCAGGTAGGACCCGGCCCATAACGCCACAATCACAAGGGTTATGACCGCAGAGATCCATACGATTTGACGGAGCTTAAATGGTTCGTTTTTCAAACCCGGTTTATCCTCGGTTTCTTTCGGCATCACGTGTACCCTTTGGTTGTCGTTTTCCAGGTTCAGGTGAGGTGCGAATCATCACCGGTCTCCGGTGGGAGCGGTGATCACAGGTTGGCTTGCAACTGTACCCTATCAAAGCGAACCCGGGCAGGTCAAACCCTAAGATAATGATTATGTTCAATATCCTCCATTGACAGCCGGGAGTCCGCCGATTATTATCGGATTATTTGGCGCAGATGGGCGTCAGCCGGCCGGCCGGATGCCGGCGGATTCAGGCGATTATCGCCAACGCTAATCATCGGTCGCCAAGGCTGGGGCGAATACCGGAATGAGATAGAAGCAGATCTGTAAATTTGGAAAAACATATGCCACGATTGTTACAAAGATTGGGTTTGATTCTGTCCGTCGGTTTTTTTATTTGTTTGCATACGCCGGTTTCCGCTGGAATGCCGGGTGATGCGGCCCCTGAACTCCAGATAAAAGAATGGGTACAGGGTGGGCCCTTTACGTTGAAGGGGGGGGCGGGACGGTCCATTTTCGTAATCGAGTTCTGGCAAACCGATTGCCCCCACTGCCTCGAGAGCCTGCCCTATCTTTCCATACTCCAGGAACAGTATAAAAAAGAAGGGGTGGCCTTCATCGGGATTACCAGTGAGGACGCCGAAACTGTGAGGGCGTTTTTAAAAGGCAACCAGGATGCCGAGTACGCGCTGGCCGTGGACGATGACGACAAAACCTATGACCGGTATATGGACATGTTCAACGTCTCGGGTGTGCCGCACGCGTTTATCGTCGGCCGTGAGGGCCGGGTCCTCTGGCAGGGGCATCCCATGGATGACCTGGATGTCGTTTTGGAACAGATAGTGACCGGCCGCTACGACCTGGGCGAAGCCCGGAATGCGGTCAGGGCCGGTAAACTGCTTTCAGCGTATGTCTACCTCACGGTCGAGGCCGAAGAACATGATCTCGCGCACCAGGTCGGTGAACGGGTGTATGCCTACGGCCAGAACCATCCCGGTTTGCTCATGAAGCTGGCCCGGTTTATACTGAACAATTCACAGATATTTGCGCTTGATCTTGACTTGGCGGCCAAGGCCGCCAAACGCGCCTGTGAAGCGACCGGCGAAACGAATCCGGAAGCGTTGGACCTATATGCAACCCTTCTGCAGCGCATGGGGGCCGACGAAGAAGCCCGGGCCATATGGACCAAAGCAAAACAGGCTAAGGCAAAAGGTGAAGCCCAGAGCGTTGATTCATCTAACTTGAAGGCCAAATAAACCTCGATCGAAAAGATAGATGAAGTTCAAGGTGGCATGGAGGAAGAACAACTTGCAGCGTATGTCGACGTTCCTTATCGACTGTTCGGGATTGTACCGTGGCGGACTTGACCTCGAAAATAGCGTTTGCCCGCAAGCACATAGCGTCGTCATTCAAAGCCGACCGGGATGATGACCTGCCGGCGGTTCCCGCCGCTAAACGTTTCCGCCGAAACATCGACACCGTGGCTGCATCCCAGGCGCTGCTGGAGGTGTTTGCAGATGTCGAACCATTTGTTTACGCCGCCAGCCAGGCAAGTGAATATGATCTCCAGACCCATTGGCAGATAGACCCCGCACCCCTGGTCAGTTTGAATTCCCCCCGTCAGATTAGGCGAACCTTTCAAAAGCGCTTTGGGTGCGATATCGCCGAACTCAAGGTGGACTACGAAAAGGCGCTGGTTTTGCTCACCGATATAAACCTGCGCCGGATATTGGGGAAATCCACGGCCGCCAAGATGGCCTATCTCAAACCGATCACGGGACTGGCTTTCAAACAGCTCACGCCCGCGAGTTTGCAAGATGTCTTTCCGGAAGTCATTGGCGCCACCATAGAGCTGTTAAAGCGCCAGGCACTGCGGCTGCAACGCCAGGCGGCGACCTGCACCCACATCGAGCGACAGATCCTGTTGTTCGCGGACCTTTACATCCGCAACCGGCTCAAAGCCCGGTTTGACCGTTACCCCCTGTTTCGTCAGGATCCGGATCTGTTTTACAAGGTGTACGCAGATGACATTGCCCAAATGTTGGCGGAACTTGCCGATACTCCTGGGTTTACGGAATCGGACGCGATAAAATCCTTACGCTACCTTCGCAAAGAGGGCATTGAGATAGCCTTTGCCCGCCGGGATGCCGCCTTTGTCAGTTCAGGTGATTACTATGGCGATTGTACGGCCAGCGAAGTGCGCAGCCAGGTGGACCCGGAAATCGCCAATATCCATTGGACCGTATACTCCTGGCTCCTGGATCCTTATTACCGGGTCTTGGAAGTATACTTTAAAGGGCGCCGCGTGCTGAAAGGGCACATCCTGCCGTTGATCATCCAGGGGCGCCGGGTCCTGATGCTCGATGCCATCGAAACAATTCCCTCCATTCGCGACTTTCTCCGGGGTAAGCCCAACCGCAACATATCAAAATCCGTTTATGCCCGGCGCAAAGAACTGCTCCAGACCCTGTTTGCCACCGTGAGGGAGTTGGCCGAACAAATGGGGGTTGAGGCCGTGTATGTCGACAAGTACTCGAATACCAAGTGGGTCCGGGCTGAAGTCAACAAACTGCCGGCGGACTCCTATCACATCGAGGACGTTCTCAAGCCGTTCAAAAACAGCCTGATAGAGGCCGTTGTCCAGAGTATTACCGGTGCCTCGGTCGAAGATGTTTGGGAAGAGATCCAGGCGCGCAATATCAGCCTGATGGATCAACAACTGCGCCCCAATTACAAGGAGGTCGGGGTGCTGATGGGACGCCGGAAGGATTATTTCATCGCCATGCGCGGGATATGAATTGGCCTTCCAGACTTGCGCATGTTTATTTTGCACTTAAAACCTGCCCCTCGGGGCTAATTCGGAGATATTAGGCTGTGCCGTAAGAGCATTATTCTCGCGCAGAGACGCAGAGGCGCGGTGAAAATCAAAACCAGAAATTGGTCGCACTATCGTGCGAAAAACCACTTCAAGGCCCTTTAGGGTTTAATCCCGCGTAGCGGGATAATAATTGTGGTTTTCTCCGCGCCTCTGCGTCTCTGCGCGATGCATTGTTTTTCATGGAAATATGGCAAAGCAGCCCCTTCTAGGGGCAATTCAATACCTGGTCCCCTGAGCCAGGATTCCTGACGCCCAGGACTTGACCCGGTTGGTTCCCGGCGCTATACTGAAACCGGTCTTAAAAAGATCTATGATGTGACAGGTGCTTGCCGCGCAGAGAGAACAGGCATAACCTTTCTGAAATCCCGAGTGCCGGCCAACCCATGATATCCGGAGGAGGATATGGAAAAACGGCTCGGTCAAGAATTGAGCAGCCTGATTGGGCTGTTGCTGTTCGGTTGCATCGCCTTCCTGGGGTTGTATCACTTCAGCCAGCGGTTTGCCTCCGACAATGTGGCTCATCACCTGTTGGACATGATGGCGCGTCCCGATTCTTATTATAATAAAATCCCGCCTTCAGAACCAGCCCAGGGCCGGTACGTTCTGCATCTGAATCGGAGCCTATCTTTCGGTAAGGCAAACTTCACATATCGCGGTCTGACGGAACATGCTCATTTTCTGATCGACGTCACCATACCCGCATTGGATCCACAAAGACCCTATAGATACCGATTGAACATCAATGCCGCCGAACAGGGCATTCGCCTGGGCGGTTACAGCTTCAAACTCGATTCAATTCGAGCAGATTACGTCCGGTTGGTGCGGGAGATGCCGCCATCTGAATGAAAGCTCCGCTTGTCGATACCCATGCCCATCTATGCGATCCGGCCTTCCATCCGGATTTAGCGGCAGTTTGCCGGCGGGCGGCCCATGCCGGGGTGGCCGCCATTGTTGCCGTCGGCGAAGATCTGCCGGATGCCCGCCGAAATCTAAAACTCGCCGCCCAATATTCGGCTATAAAGCCGGCTGCCGGACTTTATCCCACCCACCTGGATCCGGAAGCTGCTGACCAGATGATTGCATGGATCCGCCAAAACCAGGACCACCTATGTGCGATCGGGGAAGTCGGGCTGGATTTTTGGGCAGTTAAAGACCCGGCCGGCAAAGCGTTGCAGCAAGAGATTTTTAAACTGTTCATTCAGCTCTCGAATGAACTGGATCTGCCGTTAAATGTCCATTCGCGGTCGGCCGGCCGCCAGGCCATCGCTTTGCTGCAAAAGCTTGACGCCCGCAAAGTCCAACTGCATGCCTTTGACGGAAAATTTACAACCGCCCAACCGGCCCTCGAGGCCGGATACTTCTTTTCCATGCCCCCTTCGGTCCTGGGTTCACGCCAGAAGCAAAAACTTCTCAAACACCTGCCCCTGCATTGCCTGCTGGTTGAATCTGATAGTCCTGTATTGGGACCGGATCCTGCGCAACGCAATGAGCCCTGCAATCTGGTGATTGCCGTAAAGGCGATTGCCGACATCAAAGGGGTGTCGTTCGAGAAGGTAACCGACCAACTGTATGCGAACACTGGCCGGCTATATGGCCCACTGTGATTCAATTTTGCCCTAATTGATTTTGGAATTGATTCCCAATTGGATTAATTGATGGGTCCATCGCGCCGGATCGGTTTCTCCGGTGCTGGTCGATCGTGGACAGCTCCCGCCTACCGGTTGGCCTTCACCTCAAGGCGGATGCCAAAAATCTAATTGAATAACAATAGGTTGACCAGAAAGTGGGCACGTGTTAACACATTCAACTGGACTACCGCCTATGGTAGTTGGGGGCAGAGCCGGCTACCACAGGTAGTGGGGATGCAGCCGGGAACGATTGGATCACCTGGTAAGGGAACAAATGATGTGGTGCGCATAAAGTTCAGATTGCCCTCCAATTCTCTTTTCAGAGCAAACCATGAAGAAATTTTTGTTTGTTGTCCTTGTGCTGGTCCTGGCGATCATTGGTTGGGTGGCTCACCTGTTATGGTCAGCCGGCCACTTTAAGACCATCGAACCCCACTTTGCCGGATCCTGTCAGGCGGTTTCGGGGGTTACCGGGGCCGAGGACATCACCATCCATCCCCGCACCGGAATGGCCTATATTTCGGCCTGTGATCGGCGAGCTTTAAAGGCCGGGCAAAACGGCCGCGGGGGTATTTTCACATATGATCTGAAGGCCCCCCAGCCGGCTTTGGTAAAGTTGACCTCCGGTCCCGGTCCTGATTTCCAGCCCCACGGCATCAGTCTGTATATGGACCCGGAAGGTCGCGATGCCCTGTTTGTCATCAATCACTCCGGGGGCACCCACAAGGTTGAGATCTACGACCTGAAGCCTGATGGCCTTGTGCATCGCCGGACGGTCAAAGATCCGGCCCTGGTCTCTCCCAGCGATATCGTGGCCGTGGGCCGGGACCGCTTCTACGCCACCAATGATCACCGGTTCACCCGCGGTCTGTTGAAAATCGGTGAGGACTATCTTAAATTGCCCCTGGCCAATGTCGTCTTTTTTAATGGCCGTGATTTTCAGGTGGCTGCCGACGGGATCGGCTACGCCAGCGGCATTAACATAAGCCCGGATAGCCGTAAGTTGTATGTGGCCGGGACCACCCAGATGACCCTGAAAATCTTCAATCGCGATTTGAAGTCCGGGGAATTAACGCCTGCCGAAAGCATTCGGTTTGATACCGGCCTGGACAATATTGAAGTCGACTCCGCCGGCGCCCTGTGGATAGGGGCACATCCGCAATTGCTGAAGTTTGTGGCCCATTCAAAAGACGCCTCAAAACGCTCACCGTCCCAGATTTTGCGGGTCACGTTGCGTCCGAGTAGAGAGCCACAGATAGATGAAATTTACCTCACCAAGGGGGAAGCGCTTTCCGGGGCGAGTGTCGGGGCCGTCTATCAGGACCGGATGCTGATTGGCTCGGTATTTGAACCCAGGTTTCTGGATTGCCGCCTGCCGCAGCAAAATTGACACTGTATTCTCAATTTGATAGCTTATAATTCTACGCCCAAACAACAACATATAAGCATTGCATGGACCACATTGGTTGGGCCGGGTTCTGTCTGCCGATTCTCCGCCCCGGGGAATGGACTTATATCCACCCTAATCAGCAGGAGGCCAACATGGAAGTTGATGACCTGAAAAAGATTCTGGCAGGTTTCTGCATTGCCGGTCTGATTGCCGGGTCCACTTTCACCCTGAGCGCCTGAGCCACCGCCAAAAGCGCCTGAAGCGGCGAAAAGGCCGGGGCCGGGAGCTCCGCAAGCGGTTGAAGTGGCAAGAGCGGTGCCGGGAGCACCGAAGATGGCAAGAAAAAGTCCGGAAAAAGCGGCTGAGCCTGATCTGAACTCACGCAGGTTGCGTGATCGATTTGAGAAGGCCGAACAGTGAACCCTTACAAACCAAGCGAACCACCTTGAGATCGACATCTGTCGACGCAATCGACTCCGTATTTACCGTATGCCGGCGCACCCTTGGCAGAAACACCTGGGGCAGGGTGCGGGCGGCATTGGATGCTGATCTGCCCGAGGAGTCCTTTCCCGCCGCAATAGATACCCTGACGGTATCTCTGGACCTGCCCGGTTACCTGGCGGACCTGGCGCGTCTGGAGTGGGGGTACCACCGCACAAAGATGGATGCGATCGATCCCGTGATGCCGGTTGCCGGGTTAGCGGTGAACCCATCTTTAACGTTGCTGGCGCTGAAGTGGAAAAACCTGGCGCATTTCTTCAACGACGAAACCGGTGGGGAGCCACCCATCAAAACGCCTTCCCATGTAATGACCTGGCGCCACCCACGATCCGGACAACTTACCTGCCGGGAGGCTTTGGAAAATGACCTGCTGGCCCTGAAAATAGCCGTGGAACAAATTGAGCCGCGGGAGGCGGCCCGCCAGGGGCAGGTGACGCCGGGAAACATCCAGGCAATCATCGACCAGGCAGTTGCCCAGGGGATTCTCCTATCGCCTGATTCCCGTATTCGACGAAACGTACACCCGCAAACCGCAAAACAGCCTGAGCTGCAGCCGTTTCGAGAAGCCGATATTTTTACCCTGCAATGGCATGTGACCCAGACCTGTGACCTGCACTGCAAGCACTGCTATGACCGCAGCAGCCGCGCTTCCCTGCCCCTGGAGCAGGCCCGGGCCGTGCTTGATGATTTCTACGATTTCTGTCGGCGGATGCACGTCCGCGGCCAGATCACATTTTCCGGTGGCAACCCGTTGCTGTATCCTCATCTGGAAGAACTATACCGAACCGCCGATCGGTTGGGTTTCGGGATCGCGATCCTGGGAAACCCCACGCCCATCGAGTAAATGCGCAGACTGGTGGAGATTGTCACCCCGCTCTTTTTCCAGATCAGCCTGGAAGGACTGGAGGACCACAACGATTTTATCCGCGGTGCCGGCCATTTTAAACGCTCTCTGGCCTTTCTGGACGACCTGCGGGAGTTGGGGATCTATTCCATGGTGATGCTGACCCTGACCCGGGACAACTTGGACCAGGTGCTGCCCCTGGCCGATATGCTCAAAGGGCGGACGGATGCCTTCAATTTCAATCGACTGGCGGCCGTGGGCGAGGGGGCCGGGCTGTTGATGCCGACCAGAGAAGCTTTCAAGGCCTTCTTGCGCGACTACCAAAAAGCCGCCGCGTCCAATCCGATTCTGGGTATTAAGGACAACCTGTTCAACCTGATCAACCAGGTGGATGATGAGGCGCTATTCGGCGGCTGCACCGGTTTCGGCTGCGGTGCCGCTTTCAATTTTTTATCCCTATTGCCAGATGGGGAAGTGCACGCCTGCCGGAAATTTCCCTCCCTGATTGGGAATATCCAGGCAGACAACCTTTACGACATTTATCACAGCCAGGCGGCCGCCGATTACCGGACCGGCAGTGCGGCATGCGAGAACTGTGCAAAGAACCTGGTTTGCCGGGGATGTCTGGCCGTAGCGTACAGCCTTGGGCTGGACATCTTCACGGAAAAAGACCCCTTTTGCGATCACATTCCATCCCCACCAGCGGGTTAAGCGCTTGGTCAAATTCAATTGAACGGCTCATATAGAATCGGCTGCAGATAATCGATCAACCGGTCTAAATTGTTTTTTTATTGACGGCATACGCTAACTCCCTATATTATATACCGATCCTCGAATTTTAGCGCAGGATCGACTCATGCACAGGCGTTCTATCATCAATATCGTGGCGGTCGTTGTAGCCATTCACGTGGTGGCCATCACCTTCTACCTGGTCCGGACCGACCAACTGGATGCGGTCTTGACGGCCCTGACACCGGTCTATACTGACGACCGGCTAGCGGAAAACACCTATACACCACCGACCCCGATCAAGATCAACAAATTCACGCCTTCCATTGTAGCGCCGCGAACGCCAACCGGCGATAAAGTGGAGATCTTTTCCTGGGTAGACGAATCCGGCGCCCGACGCTTTTCCAAATCACGTAACGACTTTGACGTGAGCAGCCTGTCGTTGCTTCAAGGCGAACCGGTATACATCGGGCCGGATGAAGGGCCGCCCTCGCATGAAGGGGTCAAGGGCCGCACCGTCGAGACAAAAGTGTTCATCGAAAACGATCGCGTGTTCATCCCGGTTAAGGTCTCTTACCACGGCGCGGAGACAGCCATATTAATGACATTCGACACCGGGGCCACCCGTACCTCCCTGCAAGCGGAGATCGCACAGTCGCTGCAGATCGACGACAGCGTGGCCTCCCGCTCCCGCGTGGCCGACGGCAGCTATGTGGAGACTTCGGAAGCAACCCTGGACTATATCCAGGTTGGACCTTTCCGGATGAAAAACCACGCGATTGCCATCATTCCCCACCACGGTAATGAAGAGATGAGCAAAGGTCTTTTGGGCATGAATTTTTTAAAGCACGTGGAGTACAAGATTGATTTCGAAAAGCGCACTATCCGCTGGCGGCTTTAACCCCTCTGTATTTATTTATTCAGCCTTTGGAACCTGGTCCTCAGTACCAGGTCAGGGGCTTTTGGCTATGCCGGTGGTAAGGGTTTCCAGGTGTTTAGGCTGAAGACTGAAGGTCAAAGCGATAAAAAAGATAAAAAACTATGGTTTATCCGATTCTGTGCAGCTTGTGTCTTCAGTGCAATCAATTTGTTCAGATGGTTTTAAGGTTTTTCTTCAGCCTTCAGTCTTCGACCTAATCCCCTGAATCCAACCCTGCACCGAACGTGTTTCCTGGTGAGCGCACCTTCCGGGGGCAATCCAAAGCCTGGCCATGTGGGCCAGGATTCTTTACTTTCAATCCGGAGAGGTATTGCAAATGGCGTATCAGGCGATCAATTTCAAAGAAAAGATGGCCCTGTTCAGCGAACACTGGTCACCTCGGGTAGTTGCCGAAATGAATGACTACCAGTTCAAGCTGGTGAAGATCCAGGGTGATTTCGTGTGGCACGATCATCCGGATACCGATGAGACCTTTGTCGTACTGGAGGGGGCTATGGAGATAGAATTCCGGGAGGGCCGGGTCTTCTTGGCGGCCGGAGAGATGTTCGTCGTACCCAAAGGGGTTGCCCACAAACCCCTGGCCAAAGAAGAGTGCTGCATTCTCATGATAGAGCCGCGTGGCGTCATTAACACCGGTGATGCCGGGGGAGACCTTACCGCGGCAAACGATATTTGGATCTAGCCGCCATCCGAAAAGAGCCCTCTTGTCCGGCGTAGCTTATGAAGCGAAAACGGAAGCTCACCGAGCGTAGACGGGGCCTTGAAACAGAATCCTTTCTTGAGATAGCTTCTAATCTCCATCGTTGGCAACGGGTAGAGCCGCCTTGGAGGCAACATCTGCAAACGTGCGCCGGTACAAGGCAAAGTAGGTGACCGGCACCACCAGCAGGGTGAAGACCGTGGAGGCCATCAGGCCGAAAATCAGCGCCCAGGCCAGTCCTGAAAAGACTGGGTCAAAGGTAATGGGAAAGGCGCCGATGGCAGTGGTGGCAGCGGTTAGCAAGATTGGCCGCATGCGGATTGCGCCGCTTTGTAAGATTGCTTCCCTGAAATCCAGTCCCTGTTTTACGGCATCTTGGATAAATTCTATCAGGACCAGTGAATTGCGGATGACGATGCCGCCCAGGGCAATCATGCCGATCATGCTCGTGGCCGTGAAAAACACCGGATTGGCAAACCCGCCCACACTTTCAGCGGTCAACAGGTTGAGCAGCCAGAAACCGGGCATAATGCCCAGCAGGGTCAACGGAATGGCCATCATGATCAGCAGTGGCATGAAAAAAGAGCCGGTATCGATGATCAGCAAAATGTAAATGCCCAGCATGGCCGCTGCAAAAGCGATCCCCATATCCCGAAAGACCCGGATGGTGATCTTCCATTCGCCTTCGCCGGCCCATTGTACCTGCAGACCATCAGGTATGGGATCTTTTTTCAATTTGCCCTGCATATCTAAAATCGCCTCGGCCGGAGCGCGGCCGGCCATGTCCGCCGTTACGTACACCACCCGCTTCATATTCTTGTGGTAGATGGTTTGCTGAGCCGGGACCCACTCCGGCTTGACCAATTCCGCCAAGGGGATCATGGTGCCCGCCGCCGTCTTGACCGGAATCTGTTCCAACAGGTCGACCCCACTACGTTTTTCGATGGGCAAAATCGCTTTGACCATCAGCGGCTGGCGTTCACCGGGCAGGTGGACCGTGGCCGGCGTGGCCCCGCTGACGGCCATTTGCAGCGTCTGGTTAATGACCTGGGTAGAGATGCCGTGCAGGGCGGCCTTGTCCTTGTCCACGATGAAGTTGGCCCGCGGGCGCGGTGTTTCAACCGAATCGTCGATATCGACTACAAACGGCTCCTGGCGCATGACCTTTTTGATATGCTCGGCCCCGGCGGTCAGACGGTCGTAGCTCTGGTCCATCCCACCGTAAATCTCGGCCACCAGGGACGCCAGCACCGGCGGACCCGGTGGCGTTTCCACGATTTTCATGGTTACGTTGTTGGCCGTCGCAATGGCTTCCAGATCTCGTCGCAAGCGCAGGGTCAGGGCGTGGCTCTGCTGGGCCCGGTCATCCTTGTCGGCCAGGTTGACCCGGATGTCGGCGAGGTTTCCCGCCCGGCGCAGGAAGTAGTGGCGGACCATGCCGTTAAAATCCATGGGGGAGGCAAAGCCCGTGTAGGAGACGAAGTTGGTCACCTCCGGAACGGTTTCCAGATACGCCTCAAAACGCCGCACCACCGCGTCGGTGGCTTCGAGCGGGGTCCCGTCGGGCAGGTCCAGTACGATCTGGAATTCATTCTTGTTGTCAAAGGGCAACAGCTTCAGAGGCACCAGGCGCAGCAGAGCCAGGCTCATGGACACCAGCAGCAGGCCGATGATGGTGGCCAGCAGCAGGTAGCGTTTCTTACGTGAGAGGAGAAACGGCTGCAGCAGTTTGCGGTAGAGCCGATGGAGTCGACTGTTCTTCATCTTGGTATTCTGCTCGGCAGCGGTGGTGGTTCCGGTGGGTTTGAGCTTTCTGAGCAGCAGGTGGCTGAGCCAGGGAACGATAGTCAGGGCGCAGAAGGTGGAGAAAATTACCGTCAACGGTACGTTGGAGGCCATGGGGGCCATGTAGGGGCCCATCATGCCGGTGATGAAGAACAAGGGGGTAAAGGAGACAATAATGGCCAGGGTAGACATGATAACCGGCGGCAGGACTTCACTGACGGCGAAAAGGGTCGCATCCACAGGCTTGCGCAGGCCCATTAGGATGTGCCGCTGGATATTGTCCACATTGGTGATGGGGTCGTCCACCACCAGGCCCAGTGAAAGAATCAGGGCAAACAGCGTGACCCGGTTGATGGTGTAGCCGAAGAGAAAATTGACGAACAGCGCCAGGGCAAAGCTGATCGGTACAGCCAGGGCCACCACCAGGGCCTCCCGCCATCCCAGAGCGATGGAAAGCAGGACCACCACGGCGGCAATGGCAAATCCCAGGGAACTGAGCAGTTCGTTCACTTTCTGCTGGGCGGTGGCCCCGTAGTTCCGGGTTACTTCTACCTGGACACCGGCGGGAATGATGTGTTCTTGTAGATCGGCCAGCCGTTCGAGCACCTCGGCGGCTACCCGGACGGCGTTGGTGCCTTTTTTCTTGGAAATGGCCAGGGTGATGGCCGGGTAGCGCGGCGGCGTGCCGTCCAGCCCGTGGATCTTCCGGTAGTACTGTGAAAACCCGATGCGGGAATAATTTTCAACTTTCTGCGGGCCATCGCTGATGGTGGCGATATCTTTCAAGTAGACCGGCCGGTGCCCTTGTACGCCGACCACCAGGCGGGCAACGTCATCCGCCGATGCCAGGAAAGCGTTGCTGGTCAAGGTATACTCCTGATTGAACTTGGCGAAGGTTCCGGCGGTGACCGAAGAGTCGGCACCCTGCAGCGCCCGACTTACTTCCGGCAGGGAGATGCCGAAACCGGACATCCTTTCCGGCAGCAGTTCCACCCGGATTTCCCGCTTGCGTCCGCCGAACACCTCGGTCCGGGAGATGTTTTCCACCTGGGAGAGACGGGCCAGCACTTCTTCGCCGATGCGGTGCAGCTGGTAATCGTCATGCCGGTCCGAATAGAGGGTCAGGTTGACAATGGGCACGTCGTCGATTTCCACCGGCTTGATGACCCAGCTCTGGACAATAGGGGGGACCTGATCCTGGTGCATCATGATACGATTGTGCAGCTTCACCAGCGAATTTTCCCGGTCCTCGCCCACGAAGAAGCGCACCGTGATGATGGCTATGTCCTGGCGTGACATCGAATAGACGTATTCCACCCCGTCCACCTGCCAGAGAAGTCGCTCCAACGGGGTGGCAACCAGGTTCTCCACCTCCTCCGGGTTGGCGCCGGGGGCATTGACGTAAATATCCGCCATGGGGACAACAATCTGCGGTTCCTCTTCCCGGGGCGTTACCAGAATGGCCGCCATCCCCAGGCAGAGTGAGGCGATGATCAGGATGATGGACAGTTGCGAAGAGAGAAACCGGCGGACGATGCCGGCGATGATACCATCGGAGGTGCCGGAATTATCGGACATGCGCTACACCTTTATATATGTTTTCGATTGAACGATTTGCATTTTGATCTGCGCCGGGCAGCCGCCTCTAATTCAGACCGATGGTTTCGTCGCCCTGGAGGCCGGCCAGGACCTCGATCCGATCGCCCAGGCGCCGCCCGGTTTTCACATAGCGCCGGGTCCAGCGATCGCCCTCTTTGACGGTGACCAGTTCAAGTTGGCCCACCAGACGCAGGGCGTCCTGGGGAATGACCACCACCTCTTCCGTCAGTTCCGGGATGCGCAGTTTTCCGAACATGCCGGGGTAGAGGCCCTCGATGGGCGGCAGCGCAGCTTTGACCAAAAAGGTGCGGGTCTGCGGGTCGGCATAAGGGATGATCTCCTCAACGTCGGTCTGGACATCTTTGTTCAGGGTGACGATGGTGGCCGGCAGCTGCATCCCCAGGCGGACCCTGGAAATCAAACCTTCCCGGACGTGGGCTTCCAGCCGGTAGGCGCCGGCGGTCTGCAAAACCAGCAGAGGCTTGCCGGGCAGAGCCAGGTCGCCGGGTTCCACCAGACGCTTGAGGACTTCCCCTGTTTCCGGGGCAACGATGCGGGTGTAGCCCATGGCGATTTCCGCTTCCCGCACCACCTCTTCGGCCTGCTTGATGCCTGCCTGGGTGCCGGCGTAAGCTTCCTGCGCCCGGGCTAGGCCGGCTCTGGCCTGACTGTAAAGGGACTGCGCCTTTTCCAACTCCTGCTGGGTGGCGGCCTTGGATTCGAAATAGGTTTGGGTTCGCTTGAAATTTGCTTGAGCTTGATCGTAGGCGGCCTGGGCGGAGATAACGGCCTGACGGGCCTGTTTGCGGGCAGCCTGGGCCGACTTCAGCCCCTGGCGGGCCTGGTCCAGTCGGGACTGCAGCTGCCGGTTGTCCAGGGAGACAAGCACCTGGCCTTTGGTGACACGGCTGCCGGGCCGCACCGCGACTGACACCACCTGGGCCGTCACCTGTGATTCGATGCGGGTTTCCGTACGGGGCCGGACTGTGCCGGAGGCTTCAAACCAGCGCCGCACCAACTCTACCTTTGCCCTGGTCGTTTTAGTCGGTGCTTGTTCCAACCCGGCCAGGGGCTCAGTTTTACCTGGCTGGATTTTACCGCCATCGCCGCATCCGGCCAGGGACGGAATAAGCAGTAGACTTACTATCAAGGTAGCCATGAGGGTGTTGCCGGTTGATCGCATGATCACGTCTCCTATGGGGCGGCCCTAAATTCCGGGGTTGGGGTCAAAATTGGGCCAGCCATTTTCTTAATCGGCCAGCGGCGCCGGGGTTTCCCAACAGGCAATGGCCCGGCAGACATCGGCGCGTGATTTCTCACGGTCGTAATACGCCGTGGCCGTATGTATGCGCGAACGGTTGCGGGCCAGTTCGCTGTCCAGGTAGCGGGTGATGCCGGCACTACCGCCCAGGTATTGCTGGCGTACCAAATCAAAAGACTCGTTGGCACTTTCCACGCTTTTTTCGGCCACGGCCAGCCTTTCCCCGGCCTCATTCAGTCGCAGGTAGGCGGTTTTTACATCGGTTTTTACCGCAAGCAGCGCTTTCCGATCCGCAGCCAGCGCTTCGTGCAACCCGGCGGTGGCCTCTTTTACCTGAGCATCGGTGGAAAAACCCGAGAACAGAGCCCAGGTCAGTACGACACCGGCGGTCCAGTTATCCCGATTGGTACTGAAACTGCCGTCCGGGTCCGACATCCAGTACCGCGATTTGAAATCCAGCGTCGGTATATAACCGCTTTTGGCCAGGGACATGGCCTTCTCAGCCTGGTACACTTTCTCGCGTATCTTCCTGATCTCGGGCCGTAGAGAGAGCGCTGTTGTCAGACCTTCGTCATACGTACCCGGTACGTTGAAGAGAATTCCGGTCCCTGCCTTCAATTCCAAATTGGTGTCCGGGTCGAGCCCCATGGCGCCGGCCAGAGCTGTTTTGGCAATTTCCAGGCGGTTTTTGCTGCGTACCACTTCTTCCTTGGCCCTGGCCAGTCTAACCTCCAGGGACAGTAGATCTGATTTAAGGGCGCCCCCGGCCCGGTAACGGACATTCATAATTTCCAACTGGGCGGATATGGTATCCAGGGATTCATTGGAGATTTCCACGTAATCACGGCTGGCGAGAATGTTATACCAGGCTTGAATCACCGCCATCCGTATGCCGGCCGCAATTTCATTACGGGCCGACTGGCGATACTTCTTTTCCGACTCGGCGATCTGGAGGCCCAGACGGTCCCGGTTGCCGTTGTAAAGGTTCAGTTCCGCGACGGCGCCGGTTTCCCAGTTTTCAAACCAGCCCGGCTGGTTGAAATCGGTGCCGGGTTGCAACTTGCGCTGGTCGATGGTTTTGAAAAGGTATTGCGAAGGGGCATCGCCCTGCATGTATTCGAGGGAGACACCCACCTGGGGATAGAACGCGGACTGGGCTTTCTTGATCCCGGCGGCCGCACTTTCGATACGATGGGTGGCCATGGCCAGGTCGAGGTTGCCCGCAGTGGCGACGGCAATGGCCTCTTCCAGGGAAACCGGGCCCTGCAAAGTCCGGGCAGACCCGGCGACGTCGGGCCGGGTTTGTCCACTACCGGCGGCCGGGCACACCGACGCCAGGGCCGTCAACGCGCAGATACAGAGCCACGCAAATTTTGGTGGCGAAGCGATAGACTCCCACAGTGAATCTCCCATAAATTTTTATTTGTTTGTTTGATTTGGATAGAGTGTCGCGAGGCTATCTCAAAAATAGGATTTTGGTTCAAGATCAAGGCGGCCGTGAGGTTCTAACCGGAGGAATACTAATGTATTTTGAGGATTAGAACCAAGCGCCCAACGCCGAGATTGGGCCAAAAGGCATTTTTGAGACAGCCTCGTACATTCAAACGGCCCGACAATACGACATAATAAACAAATTATCAACCGTTTGGGGCTAAGCAGCCAGGTCCCGGACCGGTATATCCTGCAGGGTCTCATCGCGGTAGATCCTGATGACGGTATCGTCCGCATACAAGGCTTCAGGAATGATCACAGGGGCTGCCACCGCGATTGCCCGCGCACACCAGGCTGCCAGCCCCCGGTGCAGGGCCAAGGGGGAAACGAAAAAGGGAGCCAGGAACGGTGCTGCCGCCGCCGTTGCCAGCGGTCGGGCACCGGCCAGCCGTCTCAGTCCCCAGAGAACACCGCATTGGAGCGCTTCATGTTCCAGGTAATTGCCGTCGGGGTTCAGGTAGGAGACCAGAATGTTCGCATATTCCTTCGTCAGGCGGGGGTTGCGGGCCATGGCTTCACCCATGGCCTCGGGTGACCCCCAGCCGATCCCGCCCGATTCATCATTGAGGGTCCACATCAGCCGCCGCATCATGACCCGGGCATCTTCGAGCTGCGTGTCGGCCATTTTCGAAATGACGGCGCCGGCTGCCGTGATCGCGCGCCAGCGCAGGCGTTCATCCCCGCTGCAGAAAAATGCGAACAGGGGGTTGATCACCCGGCGTAGATTCATCTGATACAACTGGTCAAGGGCGGTTGTTAGATCCTCGTGGACCAGCAGGTCGCGCACAACTTTTTTAAGCGCACGATGATGCATGGTACCTCAGAAGGTAATGAGCTCATAGCCCTGGTTGAGGTAGGTCGACATGGCCGGATGCCCGGACATGTCGTCCAGCAAGGTCAAGTCCTGCGCCCGGCAAGCGTCCACCACGCCGGTCTTGGTCGCGCAGGCCAGGCACACGCCGGCCACCAGATTTTTTGCTTTCACGTCCATCCACAAACGATGCTGCGGGTTGCCGGGCTCATCCAGTTTGGGGGCCAATTGCGTTGCCGCCCCTTCTATGACGATGCTGACCGCATAACCGTTTTCCGCGAGGTCGAGTCCATTGAGCAGAACATGGATAAATCACATCGGGTCGCCGTTAAACACGAACAAAGCGGCTCTTTTAATTTGGTCTGTCATGTTTATTCCTCCCAGGTAATACAGTCTTCCGGGCAGTACTTGATGGCCTCGTTCACTGCCTCCTCGGGATATTCTTCAAGGTCGGCCACTTCGATGTGCCCGAATTCGTTTTCCGTAAACACTTCCGGGCAAACCTCGATGCAGCCGCCGCAGAGGGTACAGGCAGCCATGTCGACAACCGGTTTTTTCATTGTGCGCTCCAATTAGAAAAGGCATGGTGTCCAACAGTCGCCGCACCATGCCTTTTTATGCTTACAGGGTTGCAGTTAAGCTGCCATGACAGCTTCGCCGATTTCACGGCCAAAATCGACACACTGCGCCAGGGCATCTTCTCCAGGAACATACTGTACCCGGAGACCCTCCACCGGCAGTTCGAACTTCATTTCTTCCAATTCCCGGGTAATGTATTTGACCGCTTCGCCACTCCAACCGTAAGACCCAAAAGCGCCCCCCATTTTGTTCTGGGGTTTGAGGCCTTTCATGTACGTGAGCATATCGGCGACACTGGGGAAAAGCTGGTTGTTCAGGGTCGGTGAACCAACCACAATCGCCTTGGCATCGAGGACCTCAGTCATGATGTCACTGCGGTCGGATTGACGAACATTGAACGGACGCGCTTCCACGCCGGCGGCATACAACCCGGCCACCACGGCATTGGCCATTTTTTCGGTGCTGTGCCACATGGTGTCATAAATCACCACGGCTTTTTTCTTGGGTTCCGCCTTGCACCAACGCGCATAGGCGTTGATAATTCGTCCCGGGTCCTCCCGCCAGATGATCCCATGATCCGGGCAGATCATGTCGATCTCCAGCCCCGATTCAACGACCTTGTCAATAAGCTTGATGGTCTTTTTCGAATAGAGCATCAGGATATTGGCGAAATACTTTTTGGCATGCAGCATGATCGCATCCTGGGTTTCATCGTCAAAGACTTCATTCCCGGCATAATGCTGGCCGAAGGCGTCGCTGGAAAAGAGGATCTTATCCTCGTTGAGATAGGTAAACATGCTGTCCGGCCAGTGCAGCATCCGGGTTTCCATGAAGGTCAGGGTGCGTTTCCCGATGCCGAGGGTTTCCCCGTTTTCAACGGCATGATAATTCCAGTTGTGGGGAAAGTGGCGCTGCAGATTCTTCAAGCCCATTTTCGAGCAGTAGAGCGGTGTGTCCTCGCCCACGCGATGCATCACATGCGGCAGCGCGCCGGAGTGATCCATTTCCGTGTGGTTGCTGACGACGATGTCAATTTCTTTCGGGTCGATGATTTTGGCGATGTTTTCCAGTAATTCTTTGGAAAAGCCGTCTTTCACCGTATCGAGCAGGACATTCTTTTCATCCAGGATTAAAAAAGCGTTGTAGCTCGTGCCCAAGTGCGTTGAATAACCGTGAAAATCACGGATATTCCAGTCGTTTACGCCAACGCTGTAAATATTGTCAGCAATCTTAGTTGGTTCCATATAGTCCTCAGAGTGTTTCGCTTGGTTTTTCTCCACCGGACCGGCGGATACCGGTCCGGCGGTTGTATCCTGCGGCTACCATTGTCGGCCGGGATACAGGGTTATTCTTCTTTTTCAAAATCTTCTTTGGCGGCACCGCAAACCGGGCACTCCCAGTCTTCGGGCACATCTTCCCACTTGGTGCCGGGTGCTACACCGTTGTCGGGGTCGCCTTGAGCCGGATCGTAGACATAACCGCAAAGTGTGCATACATACTTATCCATGGGTTCCTCCTCTGGTAATATTGGGTTCACTACTCAGATGCATTGAGAATATAATGAGTTAAAATACCTGTTTTAAAATAAATTTCAAGTCTTCATGGTCTGCTACTTAACGGCATCCGGTCCGGCCAAGGGCCGGAACATTTTTTTTCCGGCACCACAAACCGGGCACTTCCAGTCATCCGGCAGGTCCGCAAAGGCGGTTCCTTTGGGAATTTTGCCTTTCCGATCACCTTTGTCCGGGTTGTACATATAACCACAGTTGACGGTCTGGCACTGATAGATATCCTCGGGGTTGGCCATTTAAAATCCTCTCCTTTCGCTTGGCACCAAATGGACGGTGCTGTTGATTCAATCTTCAAGAACCTGGTCCTCAGGGCCAGGTCGTAGATAATTGGCTATGCCGGGGTAACCGCTCCCGGGCGTTTAGGCTACAGGCTGAAGACTATTGGGTAGTTCCTCCCAATGATAGGAAATCATGGGTGCGGCTTTTAGCTATCGGCCATTCGCTTTTACCGAAATGCAAAAACGGATCGCTAATCGCTAAAAGCCAACTGCTACAAGCTTTCCCCGAGATTTTCCTACAGCCTAAATACCTACAGTCTAGCAGTCTGAATCCAACCCTGACCTGGACGCGTTTTCTAGTTGCGCGCCCCTTCGAGGGGCAACCCAAAGCCTGGTCCTCCGGGTCAGGATTATTTACTTGAACAAGGCTGCTGCGCTTTTTTCAATTTCCTCAAGGTGCCCGGCGAGGTTTTTTAAATCCCGGGGTCCGTCCACCTTCCGGAACGTCAGGTCGCCGCTGTAACTGGCACCGGCCGCATCAAAGAAATAGCGCGTGATCAGCCGGATCGCATCAAACAGCTGTTTGCCGCTGGTTGCCCCGACTGAAAGTAAAAACCCTTTGCGGGTTTTTGCTTTGGGGTCATCCAGCTTCAAAGCGTACTTGCGTGACCAGAGGGTCTGCGTACGGTCGATCAAGGCTTTGAGCTGGGCGCTGGGACCATAAAAAAAGACCGGGGTGGCTGCGACGATGATGTCGGCATTTTGCAGCAGATCATACATTTCGGAAAACATGTCGTCAGTTTGGATGACGCACTGGCCGGTCTTCATGCAGCTGTTGCAGCCGATACAGGGGATTATATTTTTTTCGGCCACCGGGACCTTGACGATATCAGCCCCGCGCTCGAATCCATGTTCCAGGAAGCGGTCCAAAAGATAAGCGGTATTGCCGTTTTTGCGGGGGCTGCCTTGCAATCCTACGATGAGCATGTTGTTATCCTCTAATATGACATGTAGAACAGGTAACCGGCCCAGCTTTGCGACTGCTTTTTTTCATGGTCTTGTGGCACTTGACGCAATTTTTGTTCATTACCTGTTTCTTTTTCAATTCCCCGGCCTTTTTAAGTCGTTCAATGGCTCCGGCTTCCTGGGGAAACAGATTGTGACATTCGTTACAGTCGCCCAGCACTTCCTGGTGGGTGCGATGGGGGAACGGCACCTTGCCTCGCTTGCCGCCCTCGAGCTGCATGTTTTCAGCACCGTTATCGGCCGAAACTGCAGCGGCCGCCATGACAAGAAGCCCGAGCAGGATCGCTGCGAGTGAGATGGTTCGGATCATGAATGTATGTCTCCGCTTCAAGATTGTCAGTGTCTACTCAATAATCTATTTCGCTGCAAACCGACAGCAAATTCTCGCGTTTATTGACGGGTGGCTGGCGCGGTTGCCGGCAACCTGGCCCTTCCGGGCCTTGGTCCAATTCAACTGGTGTACCTTTCGGCTGCCGGTGTTTATGGTTGATACTAACGCATGGTTGTTCCCCGCACGCCGGCGGCCGTATGGTACAGATGGGTAATTGTTTAGTTGTCCTGATGGGGACATTACGGGCGGGTCCACCATACTGTACCAGGTAATGTAGATCTGCGGCCGGGGGCATATCCGGCCGGCTCTTCAGATCCCTGCAGATGGCAGCGGTAGGTCACAATCTGCGCCTGCGTCCCTGTACCCCGGTCTAATTTTCCTCGGAAATCGATGGAGAACAGATGCCGGGCTATGCATGGGTTGCCGACTAACGGGATCAGGTGCCGGCTTCCAGGGTGCACTCGGCGAAATCGATCTGGGCGCCGCATTTCGGACACTTCTTCGGCTTGTCAAATTCATCCGAAAATATTTCAATCGATTCGTTGCACTCACTGCATTTGCAGATGAAGGACTGCAGATTCTTGAAATTTTCAAATCCGGGACAGTGCTGGGGAGTAGACATGATGTTCTCCTTATGAATGCTGGTAAGTTTTGTTTACAATCTCCCTTTTTTCCAGGGGCGGGGCTGCGCTTTTATCCGCGCGCTGCCAAGGGGCTAAGCGATATTGCCGAACCAAAGGCCGCGGCCCAACGGCCCGGCGTTGCTTACGCCAGCTTGTTCGCGATTTCCTTGCCGTAATCCTGGGCCATGGTAATGCCGCCGCCGATATAGGTGGACTTGAGCCGCAGGGGACCGCCAACCATATCCATTTTATAGATATGCTTCATGGTGTCGAAAATCCGATCCGGGGCCTCGCCGCTCCAACCGAACGACCCGAAAGCGCCGCCCGGCTTGCCTTCCAGATCCGCCTTTTCGGCCAGGAACAGAAGGGTTTTCATCGGCTGGATCATGTCACCATGGTAGGTGGGCGAACCCAACACCAGGGCGTCGTATCCTTCAAAATCGTTTTCCGAGCTGATATCCTTGACGCTTTTGACCACGGCTTCGTTGCCGGTGAAACGGATGCCTTCGGCGATGATATTGGCCATCTTTTCGGTTTCACCGGAACGGGTGGTAAAGACGATCAGTACTTTTGCCATGGTATTCTCCGTTATTTAATTCTGGGGTCAGATCCACCGGGTACACAATCGGGGGTGTAGCAAGAGTTATCCACGAATTCACACTTTTCCTTGCAGGATGGGCATGTATCCGGAGGCGCGTCTTTTTCAAAGGTATAACCACAATTCTGGCATTTCCAACTGGACATAATATCCTCCTTTTTATCCCGGGGTTCAGTGCCACGCCGAAGAGAGTTCCCTCATCGTGCGGCACCGAATCCCCTGGATAAGTATGCTAAGAATCCCGTTTATCAGGCTTTCCACAGCCCGTGCAGGTTGCAGAACTCGCGGGCGGTAACCGCAGAAGCGGAGACCGTGAATACCGCCTCGGGAACCGCGCCGGGTTCCAGGTATTTACGATAGGTAGCCCCATCGGCAATTAGTTCGATCCATTCGATGTAGTGCTTTTCCTCCATGGGATGGGCAACTTCACCGACGCTCACTTTATATCCGCCGTCGACCGCCTCGATCACCGGCACATGTTTTTCTTTGGCTGCATCGACGGTATTTTCCGTGAGCAGCTGCATTGCTTCTCCGCAACAGACCAGTTCGCCGCCGCCGCCGTGTAGGACTTCCACGATATTGCCGCAAGCGTCGCATTTATAAACCTGATATCTTTCAGCCATGACTACCTCCTGATGAGTTGGGTAAACTACTTCGCTGTTGCCGGCTACCAGTTTTCGCCCAGCAATTCAAAATGGGCCTGGGGGTGGGCGCAGGCCGGGCACATCTCCGGTGCGGCCATGCCTTCGTGCAGGTAGCCGCAGTTGCGGCAGCGCCAGACGACGTTCTGCTCTCTTTTGAAAACCCGGTCGGCCTCGATATTGCCGGCCAGTTCCACGTACCGTTTTTCGTGCTGTTTCTCAGCCACGGACACCATCTCCCACACGATCGCCGCGGCTTCAAAACCTTCTTCCCGGGCCACCTTGGCAAAGCCGGGATACAACTCCGTCCATTCAAAACGCTCACCGGCTGCGGCCGCATTCAGGTTTTCAAAAGTGGTGCCGATGACTCCGGCCGGAAACGCGGCGGCTATTTCCACTTCGCCGCCTTCGAGCAGCTTGAAAAAGCGTTTGGCGTGTTCCTTCTCCTGGTTGGCTGTTTCTGCAAAGATGTCGGCAATCTGGACGTAACCGTCCTTCTTGGCCTGGCTGGCAAAATAGGTGTAGCGGTTGCGGGCCTGCGATTCTCCGGCAAAAGATCCCAATAAATTCTTTTCGGTTTGACTTCCTTTTAGGCTTGGCATTCAATTTTCTCCTTATTTTGTAATGATGGTTTATGAAATAGGGAGGCGCGGAGTCCTTCAACAACGGTCCCGCCACCATCCTTTGTTGATATGTTTCTGTTTTTCCTCTTCGGCTAGCTGTAGGATCTTGTACGCACAGTCACGCATAACGCCGTATAGGATGCCGCAACCGGCATCTTCGGCCTGGGCGTCACCCTGATCTGCCAGTACCAGCATTTGATCTGCCAGCATAATCGTCTTCATGATGTTTTCATCGCAGGGCTTCAAAAGATGTTCTCCTTCCGATCCGATATGTCGCAGGGCACATCGACCGTATAGAAAAAATCGTTAGAGATTTGAACAACCCGCATTGCCCGGCGGGTCCTGGCAACGGTTTTTTTGATGCTCGGCCCGGGCTTGCATTGACGCGTAAACAAGCCCTGGCAGTCGGGTATCCCGTGGCTTCACGGTTCCCTGGTACGGCCTGTAAACAATCACAATTTTCGGGCAGATATATTTCAATATGCATGCCAACAATCATGGAGGATATAAACCTAAATAATTACAAATGGTTATGATTTTTATTGCCCGTGTCGACCTTTAGCAGCGGTAATCTGGTCCGAAAAGCGGGGACCAGCGATACAAATAGGGTTGCACCTGGGATGATTGCGACGGGAAATGGTATATTAACTATCTGAAAATTCTAAAAAAAGTAACTTAGTTACTCCTTGCGGCAAGTCGTGGTACACAATCGTATCATGAGACACATGTTTGCACGACAGCCGCCGGGACACCCTGATTGCAAATAATAACCCGGTTTCTCTGAAAGAAACCGGGCCATGGTGAGCTTTGTGTTGGTAGGATCTGCTCAGTCCGATTAAGATACCGTTATTAAACGGCCTCCTTTTCCCAGAAAGGGGACAATTTCCTTAGACGCGCAATAACCGGAGGCATGTTTTCAACAATATAGTCGATTTCCTCCGCCGTGTTATATGTGCTCAGGCTGAACCGGATGGAGCCGTGGGCCGCGGTAAAGGGTACGCCCATGGCCCGCAGCACGTGGGATGGTTCGAGCGAGCCGGAGGTACACGCACTCCCCGATGAGGCGCAGATGCCCAATTGGTCCATCATCAGTAAGATGGCCTCGCCTTCTACATATTCGAAACTGATACTGGTGGTATTGGGCAGGCGGCTTTCAACCGTTCCATTCACCAGAGCGCGGGGAACGTTCTCCAGAAGCCCCGTCTCCAGACGATCGCGCAGGGCGGCCAATTTGGCAACACTTCCATCCGTGAGGTGTTCCCCGGCCAGATCGGCTGCAGCGCCCAGTCCAACGATTGAGGCTACATTTTCAGTTCCCCCCCGGCGGCCGCCCTCCTGGTGCCCGCCGACCATGAAAGGGGAAAAACGGGTACCCTTGCGTATGTAAAGGACCCCCACGCCCTTGGGTGCATGCAGCTTGTGGCCGGATAGCGAGAGCATATCATACGGATCGGCCTGAACATCAATGGTCAATTTGCCGGGCACCTGCACACTGTCCGAATGAAAGACGATACCCCGTTTGCGCACTTCGGCGGCAATCTCCTCAACCGGGAAGACGACGCCGGTTTCGTTGTTGGCCCACATAATACTGACGACGGCAGTACCGTCCGTCAGGTTGTCGTATAGATAGTCCAGATCAAGTACACCTTGCGCGTTTACCGGGACGTAGGTCGTTCGGTACCCCTGGGTCGACAATTGCTCATACAGGTTCTTGATGGCTGGATGTTCAACCCGCGAGGTGACGATATGGCGTTTATCGGGATTGGCTGCCAGGGCAGCCTTTATGGCGGTGCTGTCACTTTCCGTGCCGCAGCTGGTAAAAACGATTTCGCTCGCCGAAGCATTGATCAGGCTGGCAACCTTCGCCCGGGCCTCCTCGACGGCGCCGCCGACCTGGCCGCCGAACGAGTGCATACTGGAGGGGTTGCCGTACAATTCCGTGAAATAGGGCGTCATGGCTTCGACGACCTGCGGTGCAACCATGGTGGTGGCATTGTTATCGACATAAATCGGCTTCATCATTGCACCTCTTCGACTTCAAGTTCGGGGGCCACGAGTTCCTGAATTTTGGCCTGGACGTAATCTTTGAGCGTCACCTGGGAAGCGGCGCAGGTCGAACATCGTCCGTGGAGCTTGACCAGGATACGGTTGCCATCCAGGTCGACCAGTTCGATGTCGCCGCCGTCTTTCTTCAATACCGGTTTGATTTCCCGCTCGAGGGTCTCTTCCACCAGGCGGATTTTCTGGATATTGGTAAGCACACGGGGCTTGGGGGCTTCTGGCTCTGCGGTGCCGTGTACGCCGGCTATAATGGCTTCGATCTTGTCATGGCAGTTGCCGCACCCGCCGCCGGCCTTTACATAGTCGGTCACATCCTCAACACTCTGTAAACCATTCTCGGTGACCGCCCGCTTAATATCCAGGTTGGTGATGCCGAAACACTCGCAGACGATTTCACCCTCAACTTTTTTGTCCGGCTCACCGCGATAATAAGAGATGGCTTTTTCAAGGGCATCGCGGCCCAGCACCGAGCAATGCATTTTCTGTTTGGGCAGGCCGCCCAAATACTTGGCAATATCATCGTTGGTCACTTGCATGGCTTCATCCAGCGAGAGGCCTTTTATTATTTCCGTCAACGCCGAAGAAGATGCAATGGCGCTGGCACAACCGAAGGTCTGGAATTTGGCGTCGCTGATCTTCTCGTCTTCGTCAAGTTTGAAGGTCAGCTTGAGCGCATCGCCGCAGGCCATGGAACCGACTTCGCCGATGCCGTCAGGTTCTGCGACCACACCCACGTTGCGCGGGTTCAGAAAATGCTCTTTTACCTTGTCAGTGTAATCCCACATGGTTCCTCCTAAAGTCTGCAATTAACCGGAAAATCGGTCTTATTTTTAGCCAACTGAATATATACCACAACGTGGTAATGTCAAGGCAGACGCACAACAGTTCCAATGGTTTGCGCACTCTCCAACAGGGCGAGCGTGGAAGGACTTTCGGAATTGAGCGAAGGTTTCGTTGACGACCGTGCTATCAGGCATAGTTACCCTCCCTGTCAAAGGCGTAAGTTCGAGGAGCGGAGGGTAGCATCGGGAACGGTGGTCAGCGCTATCCCCCGGCGCGGCTGGGGGAATTTTACCTGAGGATCTGGTCGGGGCTGGCCTCATGTGATGCCAGCTTGAGACAATTATGTCTCATTGGCTGAGGCAATTCCAGGGGCGAGGCAGTTTCGGTTTCCCCGTTACCGACGGGGAAACCTTTACAAACCGTTTTACGGGAACTGCCGGCCTATTTTTTCAATGTGGCAAGCTTCTGGCTCAGGATTTTGATGTGCCCCATTTCCTCTTTTATGATGGCATCCATTCTGCCTTTGCCGAGAGACTCCGGAACAAGATCTTTCATGCCCAGGTAGAAGATAATGGAGTCTTTTTCAGCCGTGACGGCACTTTTAAAAATACCCTCCACAGTTGAGATATCAATCTCCTTTTTAAAAAACACCCGCGTATCGGCCAGGGCCTTGAGATAATGGGCCGCCTCGTTGTTGGGATCAAAAACGGTTGCAGCTTTTTCAGCCGCACTTAGTTCCTTCCGGAGATCTGTGAAGGTTTTTTCATGTTCGACCTCCATGGCGGCAAATTCGAGGAGAAATACCTTGATGTCTGGATCTGCGACCGATTCGGCGGCGCTCCGGTAAAAGGCGGCGCCATTGCGTTCCAGTTGGACGGCAATTTCGAAAATGTCGTCTGCGTTAAAGTCATAAGTCATTGATCAGTTCCTTTCCTTGCATCATTTTAACAGTGGTTGCAGGTACACCGCAGCCACGGCTGCAGCTATTATGGCCTAAGTCGCCGTACGGTTACAAGTCCAAGGTTAGGGGGCCTAAGTGCCCGTTACCACATAGTTTATTTTGAAAGTTTTACTCTTTTAACTTGCATTCATCATCCCACTCGGGGCAGGCGTCGGCCATTTTGGTTTCATACTGCAGCATACATTCGCCGCATTCGAGTTCGACATTGTCCACATCCGGATATTTTGCTTGGATTTCCTCGGCTGACAGGTGCGTGAGGTAGCTACATCCGCACTGTGGGCAGGCTGATTTGATCTGGTAGCGGTTTTTTCCCATTGTATTGCGCCTCCTGTTCATGATGATGGTTTTGTGGGTTTACGCCGGCACCGCGGACAAGCGCCGCAGAGGCCTTCCAACAGATTCGACTCTCTCTTACAGCAAGGCTTGTGCCAAAAATTCAAAGGGCATGGCATGTAATTTGAAAATAGACATATGGCAACTGCACCCTCACCAGGCGGCCCTGGGTTGCCAAACACCGGTTTCTGCCTACTATTAAGAATACGAATACAATCACGGGGGATAAATGAACGACAACAGCCGCATATTGAGATGTAACCACTGCGGAACGCGCAACCGGGTACCACGGAACAGGTTGGCTGACAACCCTATCTGCGCCAAGTGCAAAACGCCTTTGCCTTCTGTGACCACCCTGCCGGTAATGGTCACCGATGCAAACTTTGAACAGGAAATCATGACGTTTCCCGGACCGGTCATGCTGGACTGCTGGGCGCCATGGTGCCAACCCTGCAAAGTTACGGCGCCGATCTTCAATCAATTGGCCGGACAATATGCCGGTGTGGTCAAGATTGGCAAGTTGAACGTGGACCAGAATCCCATGGTCGCAGCACGCTTCAATGTGTTGAGCATACCGACCCTGCTGCTGTTCAACGGCGGCCGCCTGGTCAACACGCTACCGGGCACGCTGACCAAGCCTGACATTGAAAGACACTTGAATTATCTGGCGGGAGGAACGCAGGTATGAACGTACTCATTACAGGCGCATCCGGTTTCGTGGGCAGCCACCTCAGTCGCCGCCTGCTAGGTAAAGGGTGGGCCGTGACCGGCTTGGGTACATCCCGGCAGCCGCCGCAGCGTCCGGAAGGTAATTATACCTGGATCAGCGCGGACACGACCCGCCCCGGGGACTGGCAGACAGCGGTCGCTACGGCTGATGTCATCGTCAATCTGGCCGGACGCACGATTTTCAAACGCTGGAGCAAAGCTTACAAGCAGCAACTGCGGGACAGTCGGATACTCACGACCCGGAACCTGGTGGCAGCCTTGCCCACGAACAGCGGCGCAACATTTTTGAGTACATCAGCGGTGGGCTATTACGGCAGCAGCGGCGAAGAGATCCTTACCGAGACGTCAGCGCCCGGGGCGGATTTTTTAGCAGGCTTGTCGGTAGAATGGGAAAAGGAGGCCCTGGCAGCCCGGGAAAAAGACGCCCGGGTGGCCCTGATGCGATTTGGGATCGTCCTGGCGGCCGGCGGCGGGGCGCTGGGTAAAATGGTGCCGGCCTTTCGCATGTTTGCCGGGGGGCCGGTCGGTGACGGGCGTCATTGGTTTCCCTGGATCCACATGGCAGACTTGATCGGCGCCATCGACCTGCTTATCGACCGCCAGGATCTAGACGGTCCTTTCAATTTCGTTGCTCCCAATCCCCAGCGCAATGGTGAGTTTGCCAAGACCCTGGGTAAGGTTCTGGGGCGCCCGGCGGTTCTGCCGGCGCCGGCCTTCATGCTGCGGCTGCTGATGGGCGAGATGGGCGGTGTCTTGCTGAGCAGCCAGCGGGCCGTGCCGGAGAGACTAATGCAGGCCGGGTTTCAATTCCAATATCCCGAAGCTGCGCCGGCCCTGGCCGATTTATTTCCATAACACCCAATCCGACGGAAAGGCAAAGGTGTGCGTATGGCGTCCGCAGCCCCTTCTATTCCCGGTAACTTTCTGACGACTGCCATGGCAGTAATGCCGCACCAAAATCCCGGCCAGGCGCTCGAAGCGGCCCTGTCGTTGGATATTCCCTTCTGGCCCCAGCTGCCCAACTTGAGCTACCACGAAGACATGTATGTCCAGGCTTCGGAGAATTTTCCGGGGATCGTGCTGGATATGGAACAACGCAAACTCTCCTTTTCCATGGATCGATTCATGAAAGAATTCGAGATGGCGGCGGCAAACGAGGATCAGGATGATTTCTACGACATCAGCCCCGGTTACTCCGAGGTGTATCACCGTTTCCTCGATTTGGATCTGGCCGAACGTCCGGCCATTCGTGGCCAGATGGAGGGCCCGGTGAGTTTCGGTTTCAATGTGGCGGACCAGGACGACCGCCCCATTCTCTTCGACGATACGATCCGACCCTACCTGTTCGAGTTTCTGGCCCGGCGCATAAACGTGCAGCTCGCCAGACTGCTCCGGCGCAACGAAAACGCTTTCATGTTCGTGGATGAACCGGGGCTGCAATTTGTCTTCAGCGCTCTGTCAGGGTACGATAGCGTGCAGGCCAAGACTGACCTGGAGACTTTTCTTTCCATGGCGAAAAGACCACGGGGCATCCACCTGTGCGGAAATCCCGACTGGGATTTCATGCTGTCGCTGGACCTGGACATTCTCTCGCTGGATGTCTTCGGCAACGGTGAGGTGTTCAGTGCCTATGCCGGGGCGATCAAACGATTTTTGGAAAAGGGTGGGGTGATCGCCTGGGGCATCGTACCGACCAACGTCGAACCCTTTGAAGCGGAATCCATACAAACCCTCAAACAGCGGCTTGAACAGGTCTGGACCACCCTTTTCGATCGGGGCGTCGACCGGGAGATGCTTGTGGCCCAAGGGTTGCTGTCTCCGGCCACCTGCTGCCTGGTGAACCCCGACGGAGAAAAAACAGTGGATAAAGCATTTGCCGTGGTCCAGCAGTTATCCAACGTTCTCAGGGATGCATACGTCACATGAGCACAGACACCTACCACTGGCAAACCGCCTACGACCGCCGCCGGATGAGCGGCCATACTCTGGATTGGGCCTTTCGGCCTGAACTTTACAAGGCTTATCCCGACGCCGTTACCCAGACACTGCCGCGCAAGGGCGGACGCCTGCAGGCGGAGACGTTTTGGGATATCCTGGTGTCCGACGTTGAGAATCCCGATTCCGACCGGCCGGAAAGGTTGGATATATCCCAATTGCTTGGCCTCGGCTATGGTATTACCGGTGCCGTGCGCTACCCGCAGGAGATTTTTCACTATCGCAGCGCGCCGTCCGCCGGGGCCCTATATCCCTGTGAAGTCTATCTTGCGGTCTACGATATGGAGGGGCTGGAGCCGGGGGTCTACTACTACCATGTTGGTGAGCATGCCCTTAAAGTGATAAGATCCGGTGATTCCTCCGACTTTTTCAAAACCAATGCCGGGGCCGGCCTGGCCTACTCGATCTTCGTGACCGGGATTGCCTACCGGAGTGCCTGGAAGTACCGGGCCCGGGCCTACCGCTATGTGCTGTTGGATAGCGGCCACCTGCTGGGCAACCTGGCCCTGATCCTGAAAGCCCAGGGATGGCCCTATCGACTGTGCTACGATCTGGACGATATCCGCACGGGGCTGCTGCTGGGTCTCGATGAACACCGGGAAGCGCCTGTGGCCCGGCTGGATGTGGGTTCCCGGGATGCTCTCGGCCGGGAGGCCTTTACCCTGCCGGATGACCTCCCGCAGCTGCCGACCGAGTTTGCAGCCGCATCCCGGGTTGCCGGACGGGAGGTGGAATACCACGAAATTTTGCGGATGATGGCGGCCCCGCCCCCAGCTACGCACCTGGAGGTGGCCCCCCAGTCACTCCCGGCGGAACCTGATAAATGGTTGCCGATAGACAAGATGGGAGCGCCACCGCAGGAGGAATCAGCTGTCCGTGCCCTTTTACGCCGCCGCTCATCACGCAACTATGTGCCGCGCGAACTTTCCCGGGAGGACTTCGACTCGCTGGTGTCTCTGATCACTGGCTGCTACCGCGGCCGTCTGGCCATGGGACCGTCGGACCGGTCCGCTATATTTACCGGTTTTATCGCCGGGAACGTAGCGGGCCTGGAGGCTGGTTTTTACCTGTTGGATCCGGAAAACAATCGCTTCGGTTTGGTGAACGCGGGGCAACTAACCGGCCCAATGGCAACCGCCTGCCTCGATCAGGCCTGGTTGAAACACGCCGGGGTGCATTTTCTGTTTATGCTCAATCCCGAACATCTGGATCAATCCTGTGGTTTGAGGGGGTATCGGCACGCCATGCTGCAGGCCGGTTTTTTAGGCCAGATGGTGTACCTGGGAGCAACCGCCCTGGGATTGGGTGCCTGCGGCATCGGTGCCATCTATGATCGTGAGGCCGGCGAAATCCTGGGTTTGGCCGATGGATTCGCACTAGGCTACCTGGTGGCTGCTGGAGCGGTGAAAAGAACGAAGTAAAAAGCAGTGCCCCGATAATTGGAAGATGTGCAGCTTGCTACAAAGCATTAAAACCAATTTCGGTGCTTGAAACGTCGCCAAAAATATCTCAACACTGTTGGCTGTTCGCGAGGTTAAGGATCATAGAAGGTATCGGTAAATATCAGCGGCACGGACTATATCGGATATTTCCCGTCTTTTTCTGAACCATGTATCGGAGTAATAGTGGTCGTAGTCCGCGGTTGCGATTTGAATGGGATATCACAACGTTTTCCAACGTAGTGATATGTTGGTTTTCATAGCAGATATCAAAAGTAATCGAAGAAAAGAACCGCAACACCATATGTGATTTGAAAAAGGCAGAGTGTTTGACCCTGCCTTTTCAAGAATTCGATTCTTTTAATTGTTGTCTTATTAAACTTCTTCCGCCTGAACCCCGCTATTCAACTAAGTCCGAGGCTGATAATATCATTAGGGAAGCGTAAACCATTTAATTCCCCGAGTCATGTATCCTGTTCCTTCTTCGAAAAGACGATATTCAATTCGTGCCATGCGCCCAGAAAAATATGCCGGAATTGTTGCTTTTACTGTATCACCTCTGGTGCTTCCATCTCCCCTTAAATATTCATAAGGCGGGTCATACGTAAATTGTGCTTCTGCGCCAGTGCCTTCTAAGTTAAAGACACGGATACGAATCTGTCTGGCCAGATTGTTTCTATAAGGGGCAGTAAATATCAATTGGATGTCTCCGTCATTCTTGACCTTCATTTTAATAATCGAAGAAATTGGAGGCATCGGAGCTGTGGTTGAGGGTGTTATAAACAATGAAGTTGTAAATGTTACTCCTCCGTCTACTTAAAAGTTAATTGGAACACCCGATGTGTCAAATGCTTGGATCTCAAATGTTTCTGCAAGATTCGTTTTATGACCAATCCACAGGGTATAATCATAGAGATCTCGATCAATCCAATAATAATAATCAGCTTCGGTTTGAACATGGATATACCGATCCCCTATAATATGAACCTCACCGATCTGACTAGCCGTTGCCGCATCAAATACACTCAAACCAATACTCCAACCCCCATAAGTAGAAACAATCCCTCCGGCAGGAAAAGATTTGTCATATGTTCTGCGATCATAGAAATTATTTACCCAAGCATCCTGCCCCAAAATTATGTCCAAAGCCATTGCTGACCCACACCAAAAAAAGCCACTGCCAAGAAAATTCCGATTACAAAAATTTTTCTATACATTTGTTTCCTCCTTTCTGAAATTAACCACATGATTGAGTTGCAGTTGTTAAAAGGAACCGTTCCTCAAACAACTATGATCAGAGCCTCATCTTTAACGATTGAAGTGAAAAATGAAGTAACAGGAGAAATTAGGGCTTATTTGCAAATGGTAAGTGAGGGCAGATTCCGCGAGGGGCTCAATGTTTAAACGCCATTATGTGGAAGTCCTCTTGTCAAAAGAAAAACTGTTCAGCAACACAATATGCGAGGGAAGACGAATTACGCGTCGACTTGTGATAACTTACCGGATATACAATATATCACTGTCGGCAAAACACTGTCATATCCATTTTTAATCAAGAAAATTCAAAACTGCATGTACATAGCAGACACCATTTATGCTAGAACTCAGAGGCAACGACTGTTGCTACAGCAAATATATACAGCTATTGCTTCAAATATGTTTCAAACCATTCTAAAATCCGTCTGTCTCTTTCATGATGATGTGTCTTTAAGCCATGATCTCCCTTTGGGTAAACCACCAACTTATGGACCTTACCAGCCGCGGCTAATTTTTTCGATAATTTCTGCGCTTGGGTTACCTTTATTCTATAATCATCTTCACCATGCAAAATCAGTACAGGTACATCTATTCTTTCGGGCCAATAGCAGGCCGACCGGATTTTATATTCATTATCATCATCTCCAACCAATTCTCTGAGAACTTTTTTCATTTTATCATCTCGCTCCTGATAAGTTTGAAAAAGATCTGTAAATCCACTGATAACGGCCGCAGCTCTGATATCCGCCCCCTCTTTAATCGCCAGGTATGTCATCATACCGCCTCTAGAAGCCCCCAGCATTACAATTTTTGTTGAATCTGTATATGAGAGACTTTGGGCCAATGGTATAAGGGAGAGAACATCATTTACATCCTTCCCCCCAAATGCTTCGTGGCCCTGCCCACCATCATTTCCTCTGTATTGTGATGCCAATATGACATAGTTTTGTGAAGCGTAATATGAAAGAACTCTCAGGGTTTCCTCAGATATTTTGTAGTATTCTCTATTGCCGCCTCTATTGAATATGATTACTGGAAGCTTATTATTAATCTTCTTTGGCTTCACAATAAAGCCTACAACTTTTAATCCATCGCTCAAATACTTGATCCTATAACAATCAATCTCATTTTTGAAATTGGAGTCAACTGTAATAAGTTTTTGTTCGAGAATTTTTCCATTGTTGTTTTTAGGTCTTTTTACGTCTTGTTGGTTTAATAGCGGTTGTTCTTTTGCCAAAGCCGGTTGATCGATATAAAAGTCATCCACAAGGGTACGTACGGTTTTTTCGGCAACAAGGCCAAAGTGAGAATAGTGGGCATAGGTATTTACTGAGTAAAGCTTGTTGCTCTTCGGGTGATATAGATAGAAATCAGCATGTTGAGTGCCAATATCGCACCTTATCGTCACAATAAGGTCAGTATCGATTTCCAGCCCTATTTTTCTGATTTCTTCCCAATCCGGCTCCTTGGCAGAAAAAAACGACTCTTTTTTCCAGACATCGCTGGGCGGCTTTTTTGAAACATCTTCGATGAGCCTGACGCCTTGAGTGATATTTCCACATTCCTTGTAACAGTATTTCAAAACAAGGCTGTCATCATTAGAAGCTACATTCGCAATCCCTTCTACGCCTTTTCTTTTAAGATCTCCAATGTACTGGCTGCCCCATGTGGCAGCATGGATGTTTAATGGGAATATCGCGATGTCATAGCTTCCAGTGATCATTTTTTTCTTAATTGTTGTGTTTTGCCTCGCCTGCCTTTCCCTCTGTTCTCGTTTAAGTTTCTCAGTTATTAGCTCGTATTGATTCAAATCGATAGGACATTTCTTGTGGATTGCGATTTCATCCAAAGCGGCTTTTTCCCCCAAGAGCCTGCTATATTCATTGGCTTCAGGTCCATCGCCCCCCTCTAAAAAAAACAAGGCCGGCCAAAATATAACCGCACCAATCGCAGCTTGGGCACTGTCGCCGTCTGCTAACTTTTTTAAGTCGGTATATAGGGTCGCAACCCTGTTGGAAACTGTCTCCAATTCTTGCTCAATTTGTTCGCAGTCATAGTCCTGGTATTGTAGTGGCGACACATACTGTGATTGCAGCTTATCTGGCTGACTTGCGCAACCTAACATGCAGTTTGATAGCGCGAATGTAACCAAAAGGGTAGCTGATACTAATATTTTCATAGTCCCCCCCTCTCGTTGGTCAAAATATCCAAGGTAAACCGCTGAGTACTTTGCTAATTGTGCTTTCCCTTTTCAAAAACTATTTGAAGCTCACTAATTATTTCCTTTGCATTGATGCATTCAGATTTCGCATCGCTTAAGTCTTCACAAAACTGAATTATCAATATTGAGGTCGGTTCACTAATCGCATTCTCCGCTACTGGAATAATTAGCATGCCTGCGCCGGCGATTGGTACGAAGATTGTTGTGACCTCGTGGGTAGTTAAATTTTCATCATTTTTCTTAACAATTCGAAAAGAGGTTCGCCTATTTCGAGTTGTAACTTTTGCGGCATGATACAGTGCAAGTTTAGCTACATAGTCTGTGGCCGAATATCTATTTCCTTCAGCTATAATTGCATATTCATCATTACTTATTTTTTTGTCATATATATCCATATTGACTGCCTATATAATCATCTCGTTTAACGTAGCCTGTGGGTTTGGCTGCACAACCGAGTAAAAAAATAAAAGGCAATAGAATTGAAATATATGAAAATTTCATCCCGTTAATCCCTTGTTGGAATTGCTTTGTTGAAAGCAAAGAGTATTTTTATAAATTCGATTATATTCTTTTTTATAGCCTCTTCTTGGGCAATTCTCATTCTGGTTATGCCAACAAACACCTCCTCACCGGTTTTAGTGTCGGTTGTCTTTACTAGCTCGTCAATAACAGTTCTGTTATTCTCAATCTCGCTCAACTTATATCTTACAAAAGCGGTTATTGTGGTCGTAAAACCACTTTTCGGGCGATCAACTTCAACAAGGAAAACATTAAGTTTGTACTTGGCATCCTCAGTAGATAGAGCGTGGTAATTATACCCTCTTAAGGAGGTTATAATGGCTTCTTCCAATTCAGGATTTCCGATTTCCGAAAACATCATTGGATTAGTTTCTTTACCGCCACCAACATTGCTTACCGAAATGGATTTATAAAAAGGACCATTAGAAATAAGGTATTCGGTTCCTATTTGGGTGGGGATCATCTTTTCTGGCGCGATTGGTTTTGGACATCCGGTCAATATTGTCGCAAAAACAAACAACCCGCATATGGTATATAGAAAACCTTTAATAATTTGGGGATGTGACAGCCGTTCTTGAAAAGAGACACCCTCGTACATTTTAGCACTCCTTTCGAGTCGCCCTTGTGGTTATTGATTTTCCAAGAGCAAGGTCATTCAGATATTATCCCATGGGTAGTAATTTTTTTAGTAATTGGGCTCCCAGGGCCCCACACAGGTCTTTAAACCTTTTTCCGTCATTTCCTAAAATGGATCTCCTTTGGCGATTTCGGAAGAATCGATCTCACTTGATCTTCCTATTACCTGTCCCGTCCGAATATCTTCAGATACATCAATAGGGATTTTCTTAACCGTTCAATTGTAAAGGCTGCAATGGAAGTAGATGACAACGAGTGTAGGGCGAGTGATGGTAAGTGAAATTAAGACCAAGTACCGTTGAAATTCGTCAAACTAGGGTAAGCTATCAAATCCGCGTGAACCGCCTTAGATAATAATTCACCGATTTCTTTAACTCCACTGGCTACAAATAGTATGCCATTCCGGCTAAAAGATACAACCATCTGTTTTTTAAACTATAATTAAGTTTTTTTAAGCAGAGTTGGTTTTAAGAAATCAAATTCTCTCATACATTTGGTGCTTTTAGTGTATACATACATTGTTCCTTCCCGCAGCGCTTATGTTGGAATGAAACAATAAGATAGCGTGACGCTCGCTGGAATCAGCATTGGCAGAGCCTCGAAATTGATGGACCGGGCTATGGACTATTTGCCATTTACCCCTGCTGGAAAGTCCCTATTTCAAGTTCATACTCCCTTGCCATATTCCTCAGGCGTCTCTATCCCGCACCAATCGCGAACGGCTGCCAAAAGTCCGCAGTTTGTAATGATATAGTTCTGCCGTGGAATGATTTTTGTGTTTTGTGGTATCTTGCCAGAACCAGTAATTATCAATTCATGCTAAAAAGTTGTAATAAATAGCAGATATATCTAATATCCTTCATCAGCATAATAAGAGAAGCCAGTAAGAACATATTTGTATTTTGGCTTAAAAGGGAGAACAACCTCAAAAGGGACAGGTTCCGTAATGCTCTTTCCTAATGGTAAATCTGCTGTTTCAACGGCAACTATAAAACCATCGTTATCAGTGAAGAAACAGATCAATACATAATTTTTAAATTTTAATAGAAATGTTTCAGTTCTATAAACACTATCTTCAATAGCCTTGTTGTACTCAATGATGCCTTTTAGGGTTATCGTGCCGCCGGACTTATCAACTACATAGTCATATTTATAATACATAACCCCTTTCTGGTCCCGGTGACTTCCGGAATCATATATTTTGTGGAGAGAAGCAGTGCTTAACCATTTACCAAGATATTTATTCTCGTAGTACTTTTTAGTCGTACAACCAGAATAAAGGATAATGGATATGACCATGCTGATAGTTAAGACGCATCGAGGATTTAACATTTTGCCCCCTCATCGTTAGATAGAATCTAATCCAACTGACTTTATAAGGGTCTATTTCTATTGATTAATGCTGTTACGTTTAGGGGGTAGAAAGGACGCGATGAGACTGAAATCTATCAGGAATAGAAGCAGTTAGAGGCGGGGGTCGAATTTTAATAGGGATTAAGTAATTTATAGCTGCCGCGTAGTTTAAAAGTCAACAGTGATCTTGCTAATACTACAAATCCTTTAAAACTGTATGTCTGCTAGGGGAAATCTGAATCGAGGACTTTTGTATAGGACATGCAATATTCTCATAAATCCATAGTGTTGCACACTACAGATGGTATTGCCCGCGGATACGAAAATCAGGAATACCATCGAAACATGGTCGGAGTGTGCAGTTTTGATTTGTTGGAGATAGCATAAGGTTTTCAGCCTTATGATATGTACAGAATCATACCAGCTATATGCAATCAGATTGTTTAACTGATATTTACGGTAAAATTAGAATTTATTTTCTGGTTAATACTAAAATTATATCATTTAAACCTATGTCTGTCTTAACTACAATTTTATTACAACCTTCATCTATTATTCCTTCAGTCTCGGTCTTCCATCCAATAACTGTATTTCTTTCTATAGATTTAAATCCATTCTTTAACAACTCTCCCTTTATCAACTCATCACCTTTATGATACTTTTCATTTCCTTTTAATATGATTCCAACAAATTCATTACCTTCTTGTGTAATTGTAACAATGTCGTTAAACTTTCCCCAGGGCTGATCATCCATGATAGCGTCCCACTCTCCACGAATATCATAAACCACGTCCCCCGTAGATAATGTTAAGGTGATTGGCATCCTCTTTTGGAGTGGTTTAAGAGGCTCGATTTCTTCCCCGCAAGCAACAAATACAAAACAAATGATTAGAATAACAATTGTCTTTTTCATCCGATCTACCTCCTTTCATCTAATCAGTTGTTTAAAGACAATCCTATTATAAAATATTGAAAAGAGAGACCCTTAGAAATTTGATTGTCGATCGAATGTGAGAATCAGCCAAAGTGTCGGACGAGATTACGGACTTGGAAAAGCACTATAGATCAGCTGGGGTTGGCAGTAATGAAATAATTTATGTGAAGCTTTACCCATACAGATACAGCTGTAAGTAGAAGCGTATCTCTATTCTAACTATTCCGGCAAGCCTGACTTGCGCAAGGCTTCGACGATTGCGGATTTTTCGGCTTGTTTATATGACAATGCTTTTGAAAATCGTTTGACGGAAAAATCGGGATATAGTTCTAATATTTTTTTAGCTGCGGCCTCAGCCTCTTTAATTTGGTTTGAAAAAACATACACAGTGGCCAAACCAATATAGTTCATATAATGGTTGGGACTGCGTTTAATGGCATTCTTAAATTCTCTTATTGCATCCTCGTACTGCCCTTTCTGTCTATAAATAAGGCCTAAATGTGCATAATACCAACTGGCAGGGAAAGGGTTGAGACGAATTGCTTGCTTAAGCTGAACCAGTGCTTTATCCAATTGTCCGGCGTAGTAATACGATTGCCCTAAAAGGCCACGCACCATGGCTCCGTTTGGATCAAGCTCAACTGCGCGTTTGGAAGACTCAATGGCCTTTTCATAATTTTTCATCACGCGATAGGTGGCACCCAATAAACCGTGCGACAACGAATCAGATTCATCTACAGAAACCGCTTTAAGGGCGAACGTATGGCTCTTTTTTATTTCTTCCCTTGGATGCGGCGATATGCCACGTGCAGCAAGCCCCCAGTGATACCAGCCCAGCAACCTATAGCCAGCTGAGGATTCAGGTTCTAAATCATTGAACTCCTGGGCCAGCTGGCCAAAGCGTATGAGGCTCTCTTCTGATCCAATCCGCCAAAGCGATGTAGCCTGTGCCATCTTTAAAAAGCCTTCCAAGGTTTTACTCTGTTTTTCACGGATGCGTGCTTGATCGCCTTCGCTGAGCTCTAACAGCAGGCTGGTCACTATTTTCTTCGTTATCTCATCCTGGATGTCAAAGATATCTTTAACATCACGATAATAGCTCTCAGCCCAGAGGTGTCGCCCGTTTATAACGTCAACCAGCTGAGCGGTAATACGTAGCCTATCTTTAGACTTCTGGACACTGCCCTCCAAAACATATCTAACGCCGAGCTCGCGGCCAATCTGTTGAACCTTGACCGGCTTGCCCTTGTATGTAAATGATGAGTTCCGCGCGATTATAAAGAGCTCGCCCACCTTGGACAAAGCTGTGATGATATTTTCTGCTAAACCATCAGAAATATATTCCTGATCAAGATCACCGCTTAGGTTATCGAAGGCTAGCACGGCTATGGAGGGCTTGTCGGGAAGTTGAGGTGGTGGATATTCTGGCAATCCTGCCTTGCGCATGGCTGTAATAGCACGGTTTAAATAATCCTTATCTTTATAGGGTAAGGTTTTGGCAAGCCTATCCAAAGAAAATTTGGGTTGAAGCCTGAGCACTTCTGCAGCCTCAGCACGTGCTTCTTCTTCACGACCTGCCAAATTGTAAGTGGCAGCCAGAAATACGTGTGCCATGAAATAATCCGGATCACGCTCAAACGCCTTTTCATAGGCAGCGATTGCTTCTCTGTATCGCTCTAATCCGCGATAGGCATGGCCTAAACCAAGATGATAAAAGGTAGGCGCTTTTGGGTCATGCCGTATTGTCTTTTTAAAAAATTCTACGGCCTCATCGTATCTTCCGACAAACACCAGAACATAACCCGTCTGAACAATTGGTATACCAGGGTTCAGATCCCTTGTTCGTTGTGCTTGAATTAATGCCTTGTCGTATTGCCTTTGGCAACCATAAACAAAAGCTAGGCCGCCATTGGCTGGCGCATGAGTTTCATCAAGGGTCAGAGTCTTTTCAAACGCCTTAACTGCCTCTTTCCAGGACTTTTTGGATGAATCAGTTGAGCCAACAAAAGGGTCCATCAAATAAGTGCCACCCAATAAACCATATGCACTGGGATATTTCGAATCTAACTCTATAGCCTCCCTGGCCAGTTTGCGAGCTATTAGGTTTTCCTCTTTCCCCGTGCGCTCAAAATGCTCATATCCCTTCACAACCGTTATGTATGCTTCGAGATTTTTGGTTCCTTTTGCATATATGCGAGCGCGCTCGCCTTTTGTCAGTTCGGCACCTATTGCACTCAAGATCTTTAGGGTGATTTCATCCTGGAGCGCAAATATGTCCTTTAATTCTCGATCATATGTCTCCGCCCAAAGGTGATGGCCAGCGATTGAATCAATCAATTGAGAGGTGATCCGAACTTTTTCCCCCGTTTTTTGAATAGTACCCTCAAGAATATACCGCACTCCCAGTTGCTCGGCCACATGCTGGACTTTAATTGCTTTACCCTTGAAACTAAATGAAGAGTTACGTGCAATCACAAACAGACCTGAGATCTTGGAAAGGCTAGTAATGATTTGTTCGGTAAATCCATCGCAAATGTATTCCTGTTTAGGATCGTTACTCATATTGTTAAAGGGTAGAACGGCAATAGACGGCTTGTCAGGCAAAGGGAAAGCCATATTCTCAATAGATGCAGGCTTAATATCCGGCTTAGTAATGCTTTGGATAAAATTCCAAACTATAGATGTCACAATGATTGCTTACACAATAGCTACAGGCAAAAACCATTTCTTTTTTGCACGTTCTGATTTTTCGCCGATCAATTTCCCAGCATCGGCAGGATCCATCAGTACCCTGTACACTCTGACAGGATGCTTAATATTTTTTACGCGGTGATCTCCAAGGTATTCATAGCCAAAATCCAGCTTTTCCCTGATATGGTCATACGCATTTCTTGAGATGCACACTCCTCCTGGATCAGCAAGGCCTTCGATACGAGCCGCAACATTTACTCCATGGCCATAGATACTATCTATATCCTGAATTACATCACCAACATTGACTCCAATACGAAATTCCAATTTTTTATCAGTGGGAAGGGCTTCATTCTTTTCCTTAAGCACTTTCTGAATTTCAACAGCGCACATTACCGCATCGACAGCACTCGCAAAATCAGCGAGTATATTATCTCAGGGTGAGTCTATCACTCGGCCATTGTGCTGCTCGATATGCATCGCCATGATGCTGCGGCATTCCTTGAGTTTTCTGAGCGTATAGGCTTCATCATCCGCCATTAGGAGGGAATAGCCCTTTACATCCGCGCTAAGAATAGCTCGCAGTTTTCGAGTCGGTTTTTGCTCGTCGGTCATCGTAGATCACCTCAGGGCATTAGGTTTTTTAGAAGAAAATAATTATTGGGTGGGAACTTTCAGATCAAAGGCAGATTCTGATCAGAATTGAGTTTCTATACTCAACACCAGATCAAATGCAATTCAGGTAAGTTATCGAAACTATACAGGATCGGTTGCGTGGGGTCAATAGACATTCATGGGGTTTCACGATGTAGCGCACGCAGGCTGAAAGCCAGATCTCATTTATAAGCTGAAATAATTAGGATATCTCGAAAACCTACTGATTTCTTGATATCAAGAATCCGTCGAAACTGCATGCAAGATTAGGATATCTGGACCGCGTAATATTGCCAAGAACATGCAGTAGTTCGATATCGCTGAAATTCTTAACACTACAGATGGTATTGCTCGGTTGCATACCCACCAAACGGTCCCAATTCAGCTACAAAACCAGAAAAATTGAAAACCGGGATGCCAGTACAGTCACCCCGGTCTAAGAGACAATTTTGGAATTTTGGGAATCTTTCCATTTTCTGTAATTATCACATTATTCTAACCAACATTCTCGCCTGCATCGTGATTCTTAGACCGAACCTGAAAAGGGTCAATTTCGTATACAGTTATGGGACGGTGGTATCCCTTTACTTCAATTTTACCCAGGGGTGTACAGGGAAACTCTTCCCGAACCAGTGCCCATGTAGTATGGCTGATCAGGATCCGCCCCGGCTTGCAGGCACTCTCAAGGCGGGCGGCTAGATTAACCTGCATCCCCATTGCTGTATACTCTTTCCTTTCAGAAGAGCCATAGCCGCCTACGGTTGCCATTCCTGTGTTGATCCCGCACCTGATTTTTAAATCTTCATCGATTCCGGAATGAAACCATTTCTCATTCAATTCTTTCATTTTTATCTGCATATCAATGGCCATATTCAGGCATCTTGAGGCATGATCTTTATCTTCTGTTCTATTGGGCGCGCCAAAGATCACGTATAAACCATCTCCTATTAACTGGGCCAGGGTACCGTCGTACTTATTGATAATCTCGTTCATCTCAGTGAGATAATCATTCAATAGAGTCCCCATGTCCTCCGGCTCCAGAGAATCGGTAATCTTTGTAAAATTTTTAATATCTGAAAAAAATAGGGTCAACTTCATCCGGTGGTGTTTCCAGACCAAGTCGATTGGTCCATGGGATATGGTTTCTGCTATTTGCGGGGGTACATATTTTGAGATTAGCTCATAAGCTTTTTGAACTTTTTCCTGCTCCTTTCTAAATTTTTCTTCCGCAACCATACGTTCATGGATATCTGTGACAATGCCCTGGTGGTAACGGATGCCAGTTTCGGGATCCACATAAATGGATGTTTGGTCTTCTACCCATCGCACTTCCCCGGACTTGGTAACAATGCGGTAGACCTGGGTATATTTATTGTTCTCTTTTTCTACGAGATCCTTTATTTCCTGTAATGTTCTGTCTGTATCTCCCTGATATACAATATCTCGAAACATGATTTTGCCATTTAGAAAATCTTCAGCCTGGTATCCGAAGCGTGATATATTGGGAGAAACATACACCATTTTGCGCTGCTTTGGATCATCGGCGGCCAGGCGGCGAAATAGTATGGAAGGGCTACTTTGAACGATTATTTCAGCAAGGTCTAAGGCATGGAAATCGTTGCCACCACTGTGATCTTTTCTTGTTTGCCGGTTCATTTTACGAAAATATGCACATTGTGGTGGTTAGTAAAGTTTTTAAAAGAGAATAGAGGGCATTGGATTGCAGGTGTCTTAATGCTCTCACAATCCGTGACAACTGCATATATTTATCGGATATCTGAACCGAGCACTCTTGCCAAGAGTCCTCGGCCATCGTTAATTGATACCGACTGAGGAATAATATTCGTATTCCTCAGCAAGATGCTGTTGCCGTCTTTCAGGATAGAAGCACCAGAATTCACTGAGGATAGTTTGGTGTTTGTCTAGGACTGGTGATTACGATCAATCCTTTGAGCGCACCATTAAAATCGGCACCGATACATGATTGGCCACCCTATCAGGAATGGAGCCGAAGAGCCACTGGCGCACAGTCCATTCGTTAGATGCCCCGATGATGATGAGATCGTATTCGGGGGCGGTTTTGATGATGCCTTGGCTGACGTCTTTGTCGGCTACGGCGACAATTTCAGCGGTGACCCCCACTTCCTCCAGAATGCCGCTCACAAATTCTTCACCAAAATCTTTACGAATTAGCCGACTGCTGAGATCAAAGGCGGAAACAGCGTCATCATATTCCCGGTCGATCTTAACCGTCATGGCTGTTATCGTGGCCTGCCATTGCCCAGCCAGTTGTTGCGCTACCGCCAGCCCAAACTTGTTGTGCGGACCGCCGCCCACAGGTACAAGAATCCGGTCAACCTGGCTTAAGCCATTATCCTTTAGGACCAGGATATTGCGGTCCGCAGATTTGGCCACGCCGGCCACATTGGTGCCGCGTAGTCGCGGACCGCGAACATCCCCTCGCCAGCCCATGAGAATGATGTCCGTTTGTTCGATATCAGCGATATTTAGCAGGGCAGATGGTACACTGTGAGCCACCAGGGCATTGGCTCGGGCGCGAATTCCCTGTTCGGAGGCGTGCCTGGAGGCAACATCCAGGAGCGTTTCCTGCTCGCGGCGCATCTGCTCGAATTCCATACGGCCGGCCTCAAGCGGCGTCTGCCGCGGAAGACTTACAACGTGCGCCAAATGCAGACGCGAGTTTCTCGCCTTGGCCAGGGCCGTTCCCACGTGGAGCAGCGCTCCCTCCGTGGCCGGATTGGAAAGGGGCAAGAGGATCACCGGGAATGCATCCCTGCGGGCGGCCGCATAATCTTCCGCCTTGGCCACCAGTGGCCTGATAACTTTCTTTTGCCACAGTTCATTGGATACGCCCACAAGTTGTGTATGTTCGCGCAAAAATAAGACATACCAGATCATAGTCCCGGCGATGATGCCCAACCCGATCATGATTGTCGGCCGGCTCGTGATGCCCATCACGAAAAGGCAGCCCAGCAACCCCAAGATGGGCACCGCCGGGTATAGCGGGGTCTTGAAGCTGGGTTTATACCAGTCCAAGTCCGCATGCCGCATGACCATGCAGGCCAGAGAAATAAACGCATAGAGAAGTAGGCTTAAAAATGCGCCCACCTCTGCAATCAGCTCGAGATGGGTGCCCAGAATCACAAGTAGAAACATGGTCAATCCGCCGGTTACGAAAATGGACCGGTACGGTGTTCTGAAGCGAGGATGGATTGTATTGAACCAATCGGGCATGAGACGATCCCGTTCCATGGCGAAGCAGATCCGTGAGGCGGCCATAATGCTGGCATTGGCCGAGGATATGGTGGCGAATATGCCACCAAGTAAAATTAAATAATAGCCCGTCTTCCCCATCAGCATGCGGGCCAATTCCATGAGTATCGTCTCGCTGGCCATGCTGGGATCGTCGTAACGAAGCAATCCGACAACGCAAAATTCTACCAGGCAATATACCACGGTCACAACGACTACCGAACCGACCACTGCAATCGGCAGATTGCGGTCCGGGTTTTTTATCTCCTCTGAAACCGCGGCAATTTCAGCAAAACCCATGAAGGTTACAAACAGCACGGGTGTTACCACCAAAAATCCCGAAATGCCGATCTCGGGGGGTATCAACGGACGCAGGTTCTCAACGTCAACTTCGATCACGGCGCGCACGAAAAATACAGTGAGCGCAATGAGAAGCCCAGCAACAATCACGTTCTGTGTTCCGCCCGTCTCTTTAGCACCGATGAAATTGAGTCCTGTGAGCAAACCCGTCATAATCAGTGCCAGCCACACGTGTGATATGGGGAAGACATCCGCGACATAGTATCCGAAACCGACCATATAAAAGGCCGAGGCAAATATAAGGCTCAGCCACAAACACCACCCCATTACCGTACCCATCATGGGACCAAAGGCCCTCACAATGAACAGGTAGCCGCCCCCGGACAAAGGCATGCCAGTAGATAACTCGGACATGCAGAACGCGATCAAGACAGCCACCAGTCCGCAGAGGCCAAACGCAAGAACGACGACAGGTCCGGCCTTGGCTGCGGTAATCCCCGGCAGCACGAAGATCCCGGCGCAGACCATCGTGCCGATGCCAAGCGACATAGCGGCCCCGAGCCCCAGCTCGCGCGCCAGTTCGGTACCGGTGTCGTCGTCCGGTGCATCTATTTTTTGATTATTACCCATTTTTCAAGATTCTCCCGTTTTAAAAAGAGGCTGAGATTCCTAAAGTCTGCCTGCCGCTGAATCGACAAATCGGACAAAGAATGAAAACGGTGCAGAACATCCATGATTCTGCTAAAAATTCATACACATGGATACATGCATTTGCCTTGAGGCACAGTGCTCTCAAGGATACGGACTGTATGGGTTACAGCGCAGGATGCAGATTCGCGATCGAGAGAGTCCACGTCGAGGTGAGTGCTCAGGATACTACAGGAATGGGGGCAGTTGCAAGCCTCGACAATATGATGGACGGCAGGCCCAAAGACTATTGCCAATATTCAGCAGTGGGCTGATCATACAATGTGGTAAGCAATAATTTCCGGAGTGCTCAAATTTTCAATCTGAATGCTATCCTACAAGATATATAGAACTACTGAACTATAGGTAATCATAGCAGTTATTGTTCGCATTCCTGTTATGGGAAATGCTTTTCAAAGCTGAAGGCTGGATGTTCGACACCTACTGTGACGGTTCGCTATTCAATCTTTCCGCATAGATGTACCAATTGAAGTCGGCCGCAAAGTCATCAGCAACCATACTAACCTATCCACACTCCAAAGGTACATTGCAACCATCAGTCAAGTGGGGGCATACAGAAAGGCTTAGTATATTTAGGGGTAAAGGGAAGGGGTGAAACCTATAAAAGATTTCACCCCATTCAGAGTGGCTGGTAAAGAAATGCTAGTAGACCATGTCTTCTTCGGTCACCTTGGTTTTGAACAGGTTGTAAGCCCAGATCTGATAGGCCAGTACAATGGGTACGAAGATGATGACCACCGTCAACATGATTTTAAGGGTCAGTGGGCTGGACGAGGCATTGAACGCGGTCAAATCGAACCGCGGGTTGATACTCGATGGAAACAGGCTCGGGAACAACCCGACCACCCCAAAAAATGTGCAGCCGATGATGGTCAATGCCGAAGCGAACCAGGCTTTGAACCAGGCCTGCTTGGCCATAAAGACCCTGGCCCCGAGGAGCCCGACGACCGCCAGAACAATGACCAGGAAAAAGGCCGGGTTGGCCAGGTAATTTTCATACAGGTTGGTGGCAAACCAGCTGGCTATCAGGAATATTACGGCAACCGCCAGCAACACCGGCCACAGGGTCTTGGCAGTGCCGATGGCCCGTTCTTGAAGATCGCCGGTGGTACGGATAGCCAGCCATAATGCGCCGTGCTGCATAAACAGCAACAGGAACAGTACGCCGCCCAGCAGGCCATAAGGATTCAGCAGGGTAAACAGCGTGCCCTGGTAAATGCCCCGCCCGTCGAAGGGGATGCCTTGAAAAATGTTGGCGAAGGCCACCCCGAAAAGAATGGCCGGCGCAATGCTGCCGACGAAAATACACGTGTCCCAGACCTTGGTCCAGCGGGGGTCATCGAGTTGATGGCGAAATTCAAAGGAAACCCCGCGAATGATCAGTGCGAAAAGGATCAACATCAAGGCCGCATACAGGGAAGAAAACATCGTGGCGTATACCTGGGGGAACGCGGCGAATGTCACCCCACCCGCGGTGAGCAGCCACACTTGGTTACCGTCCCACAAGGGGCCTTTGGCATTGATCATCATTCGTTTGTCCTGCTCGGTTTTGCCCAGGAACGGGTAAAGACTACCGATACCGAGGTCGTAACCGCCGGTAGTAAAAAAGAGCGCCCAAATGAGTCCCCAAAGGAAAAACCATGTCGTTTGCAAAGCCATTTTTTTTCTCCTAATATTTCATGGATATCAAGTTTGTTGTTAGCTTACGTTTTGGCTGGTCGCTGTAGCGACTCAGGACACCGCCGGTTGCGCGTCCCCATCACCGGCAGCGGCATCATCAGCGCCATCTGCGTTGTCTGGATCCGGTCCCAGCTTGGCATATTTGGCGATAAGGGCAAACCCAGCCAGACCCAGAATGGTGTACACCAGAACAAACCCGCCCAGGGAAATTAACACTTGGTGCGGTGGCACGGGTGACACCCCATCCGCCGTCTTCATCAGGCCGTAGACGATCCAGGGCTGGCGGCCGAATTCCGTCACGATCCAGCCCAGCTGGATTGCCAGATAGGGCAATGGGATGGCATACATCATGATCTTCAAATACAGTGGGCTTTCCAGTAGTTTTTTCCGTTTGATCCAACCGATGATGGGCAGCACGATCAATAACACCCCGATGCCCACCATGCCCTTGAAGGCAAAGGATGTCAGCAGGACGGGTGGTCGTTCATCTTCGGGGAAATCTTTGAGACCGCGGACCTCGGCATTGATGTCGTGAAAGATCAGAAAGCTGAGCAAACCGGGGATGGCCCCGATTTCAACGGCATTGCGTTCGTTTTCCGGGTCCGGCCAGGCAAACATATAAACCGGTGCTTTACGCTGGGTTTCCCAGAGCGACTCCATGGCCGCCAGTTTGGTCGGTTGTTTTTCACCGACCACTACGCCGTTCATGTCTCCCAGGATGAAAACAGTCAGGGAGAAGATGAGGGCGAAACCCAATCCGATGCGAAACGAACGGGTGAAAAATTCAACATGCTTCTTCTTGAGCAGGTGGTAGGCGCTGATGCCCATGACAAAGAAAGCCGCCAGGGTATAGGCGGCGCTGGCCGTGTGGATGAATTTAACAATGGCAAATTTTTGGGTGATGACTGCAAAAAAATCAACCAGCTCCGCTCGGCCGTCGCGCATGGTAAAGCCGACGGGGCTCTGCATCCAGGCATTGGCGATCAATATCCATACGGCCGACAGGTTGGACCCTATAAACACCAGCCACATGACGGCGGCGTGCGCCTTTTTCGATAGTTTTTTCCACCCGAAAATCCAGATACCGATGAACGTGGATTCCAGGAAAAACGTGGCAGTGGCCTCAATTGCCAGCAGGGAACCAAAGATATCCCCTACATAAGCAGAGTATTGCGACCAGTTGGTTCCAAACTGGAACTCCAGGGTGATGCCGGTGACCACACCGACAGCAAAGTTGATGAGAAACAGCTTGCCCCAGAATTTCGTCATCTTCAGGTACATCTCGTCGCCTGTTTTGACATATTTGGTTTCCATGTAGGCCATTATGAATGAGAGCCCCAGGGTCAACGGGACAAACAGGAAATGGAACATGGTGGTGGCTGCAAACTGGATTCTCGATAGAAGTAATGCATCCATAAATCTCCCTCCTAAACTATGATTCTTTTAATTCGTTTTGTGGAACGTTGTATGATCTTTTCCCCATCGCAGGATTTTCTCATCCCAGTCATCATCGTGGTGATTTCAGTTGATCCGTGCTGCAGGTCTCAACTTCGAGCATTGTCTTGAAACTTGTCTGCCTGAGGGTGTCGCGAAGCTGATTCCGGGCTTTTTCCCAAACCTGGTGCGCCGAGCAGGCCGGGGCCCTTTCACACGATTCGGGTCGAATAACGCAGTCATTCAGATATATCTCGCCGATGACAGCTTCCACCACATCGAGCATGGTCAGCTTGTCCGGGGATATGATCAACCGGTAGCCGCCCTTGGCCCCCTGAATGATTTCGATTATCTGCGCCTTGGCCAGCTGCGGGGCAATTTTGCTAAGGAATTGATCCGGGATGTCCATGACCCGGGCGATTTCTTTGCGGCTCGTGGTCACCCCCTCGCCCTGATAGGCAAGGTAGAGGGCGCAACGGACAGCATATTCACCGGCTCTTGTTAAACGCATGCATATTCCATATTAAATACGATAAATAGGATACTTTTTGTCCAATATAATTTGGCCGCTCATCTGTCAAGACTTTTTTTGCAGTTATTCGTGCCTATTTGTCGCTGGCGGGTGTTTGGGCATTATGGTCGCCGGAAGGCAATTCCGTTAGCGGGTAGCCCCAGAAGCGTCGGTATTTCGGGTTGCGTGGGAGGAGGGTGGCGTGGCGACCCTGGGCAACGATGCGGCCGTTGTCCATCAGGATGGATTCATCCAAGCGGTGGATATCAAGCATTCGATGGGTGATCAACACCACGGTTTTCCCTGCGGTTCGTTCCATTATGGCCTCCATCAGCCGCCGTTCCGTGACCCGGTCCAGCCCTTCGGTGGGTTCATCCAATACCCAAATCGGTGCATCGTGAACAAAGGCCCGGGCAACCGCCAACCGTCGGGCCTGCCCGCCGGAGAGCCTTTTACCCGCCTCTCCGACCCAGGTGTCCAGACCGTCCGGCAGGCTGTCGACGAACGACTGCAGTTGGGCTGCCGCCAGGGCTTCCCGCAGGTCGGTCTCCGTTGCCTCGGCACGGGCCATGCGCAGGTTGTCCCGCAGGCTGGTGCTGAAAATGTGGGCCTGCTGGGACACAACGGAAACACTCCGGCGCAGGTCAGCGGCACTCAGTGCGCGTAGGTCCACACCATCGATGCATATACGGCCGGAGGTCGGCTGCCAAAATCTCACCAGCAGATTCACAAGCGTGGTTTTACCCGAACCCGTCGCCCCCAACACAGCCACCCGGCTTCCCGCCGCCACCTGAAAACTCAGGCTGTCCAAGACAGAGGGGGCGTTTTCAGCATAACGAAAGCTGACATTTTCAAATGTCAAGCCGTATCCTTCGGGGAGGGATCGGGACTGTTCCGGGTAGCGGACAGCGGGCTCAGATGCCACGATTTCCATGAGACGGCGACCGGCCTCACGGGTTCTTCCCAGGAATTGAAAGGCTGTTGGCAGCGGCCAAACGGCCTCATACGAAGCCATAACCGCCAAGGTTACGAGGGCGAGTACCGCGCCGCCATACTCCGCGGCCATATCGATGTGGTCCACACCGAGATACAGCACGAAAGTGACGGCAAGCCCGGATATGAAGGTAATCAACGCGGTCGTAAATCCTGTGATGTGGCTCATGCGGCGCTGGGATGCCATGAGGCCGTCGCTGTCCGCATGGATCGCTTCCAAGTGCCGCGCCTGCGCGCCGTACACCAGCAGTTCCGGCAGCCCCTGGAGGGCCTCTAAGATGCGCACCCTGAGCATGGCGCTTTGCCGAGCGAGTCTGCGTCCCGTCTGTGCAGCGATCGATACGGCGGCAAACGGTACCAAGCAGCCGGCAACCGCCAGAAACACCAATGCGGAAACAGCGACACCCGGATCGAACAGCCATAGAAAAACGAAAAGCAGGCCGGACACAGCCAATGCAGCGGCGGAGGGAGACAAGACCCGCACAAAGAGGTTGTCCAGTGTATCGATGTCTTCCACAAGTCGGTTGAGGACGTCGCCGCTGCGGTATCTGGACAGGCCGGCCGGCGCCAGCGGTTCAATATGGCGGTAGAGCCACACCCGCAGGCTCTCAAGTATTCTGAAGGTGGTATCGTGGTTGACAACCCGTTCGCCGTAACGTGCCAGGGTTCGGGTAAAGGCAAATAGGCGCACCCCGATACTCGGCAAAAAGAAATTAAAATGCCAGGCGCCGGCCGCCGACAATCCGGCAATTGCCGCGGCGGTTAGAAACCAGCCGGCCAGCGACAACAACCCCACCGCAGAACCAATGGCAACCAGCCCCAGGAGAATGCCCACCAGCATCCTTTTTCCGTGGGATTTGAACAGGCGGATAAACGGGGCGAGTTCCTGGGGTCGGTTACGCATGCCCATCCTCCCCGTGCAGCCGGTTTGCCAAACGGTGGAACACACCACCGGCTGCGCTCAAGGCAGTAAAGGTTCCCTGTTCCACGATTCTGCCCCCGGACATAACCAGAATCCGATCGGCCTTTTCTATATCCGCCATGCGATGGGTCACGGTCAGTACGGTTCGGCCGGCAGACAGTCTGTCCAAAGCCCTCAGAACCAAGCCTTCATTTTCCACATCCAAACTGGCAGTGGGTTCATCCAGCAGTAGGACCGGCGCTTTTTTTAAAAATGCTCGTGCCAGGGCTATCCGCTGGGCCTGCCCCCTGGACAGGCCGTACCCGCGCTCCCCGATGACCGTATCCAAACCCTGCGAAAGGGGTTGGGCGAAATCCAATACTCGCGTTGAACGGGCAGCGTCAACCACGGCCTCCTTTGAGGCGTCAGGCCGCCCCATGCGAATGTTGTCGCGGATGCTTCCATAAAAGAGGGCGGGTTCCTGACCGATCCAGGAAATGAATCGGCGCCGGTTGGCCGGGTCCAATTCGTCTGTGGAAAGGCCGTTGGCCGTTATCTGTCCCCGGTCCGGCTGGAGAAACCCGAGCAGCAGGTCGAGCACCGTCGTCTTTCCAGCCCCGCTCTCGCCAACCAAGGCAAGTTTTTCCCCGGCTTTAATTGTGAAACTGGCGCCGTTCAAAGCGGGCCGCTGGCCCCCATCGTAAGCCAGGTGCACATCCTTGAAACAGAGCTCGACACCACCGGATGGCTCAAAAACCGACGGCTTGTCGGGGCCGACCGGCACCGGGACTGACAGCACCTTGAGGATTTCCTGGGCGGCCCCGACGGCCTCGGCCCGTGCGTGGTAATGGGTTCCCAGATCCCTGAAGGGAAGATAGAATTCAGGGGCCAGCAGCAGGATAAAAATCCCGCCGTATAGGGTCAACGGAAGTCCCCAGGTGCCGAAGTGATAGTAACCCAGGTACGTCATGCCAAGATAGACAGCCACCATGGCAATGGCGATCGCACTGAAAAACTCCAGAACTGCGGAAGATAGAAACGCGATGCGCAGTACGCTCATCGTCCGTTTCCGATAGTCGCGTGAAACCCGGGCAACGGTCTTTTCTTCACCCCGGCTTTTGTCGAACAATTTGAGGGTGGGCAACCCCTGCAAAATGTCCAGAAAATGAGCGCTCATTCTTGATAGCGCCTGAAAGTGGCGCTGGCTGACACTTTCCGCACCCATGCCGACCAGTACCATAAACAGCGGAATCAACGGGGCGGTGACCATCAAAAGGCCACCGGCCGCCCAGCTGACTGGAAAGACAAAGGTCAAAATAGCGGCGGGGATTATTATGGCCAGGGCCATTTGCGGGAGATAGTGGGCAAAAAAGCCGTGCAGTCCTTCTACCTGTTCCATAATGGTGCTGGCCAGGGCGCCGGTGTTCCGGCCGGTCACATAGGCCGGGCCGAGCCGGGTGATGTGGGCCATGAGGGTCGCCCGGACCTGCCGTCGTATTTTGGCGCTCGCCTCGAAGCCGGAAACCTCGCGGCCCCAACCGAGGAGCGCTCTGACCAGGTAAATGCCGACAAGCGCCCCAAAAAAAGGCCAGAGCGCTTCCCGATTCTTTCCGTCGATCACGGCACCGTGGATAATACGGGCTAGAAATCCGGCCTGGGCAATAAGCAGCAGCCCACTGGCCAGACCCAATCCGACGGACAGCCCGATCCAAGCTTTTGCCGGCATTACTTGTTTAAACAGCCAGCGCCGTCCTCTCTTCGCATCCGTACTTTGATCGATTGATTCTCGCAAATGTCAATTCCTCGTGCCTGGCGAAAGCCACTGATGCACGGCTTCGAATGCCCCGGCAATGTCTACGGCACTCCCGGTTTTTTAAAGCAATTTTTTCTGCTTCCAGTGTGATTGCAGGGGATTGAACGGTTTAGGCCGGCTGCCATTACGATCATGTCCGCGGCAATCTCTTTTTAAACGCCGTTTTGATATAGGCTAACCCCGGTGCCTGTAGCCACTAGAGGCACAGACTATATTGGATAATCCATGCCTATTTGCGGAACCATGTAAAGGCGAATTAATGGTCGTAGTGCGCTGCCTGAAGGGCATACATATCCCTGAACGACAGCTACTCGAATTCGATCGTTGCCGGTGGCTTGATGCTGATATCGTACGCAACCTTAGACGCGCCGGTGTGCGCGGCAATTTTCTTGCCTATCTCATGGAGCGCCGCCTCGTCTATCCGGACCGGACGCGCCAGCTTCGCGGCCTCGCTCTCGACCGCCCGCATGCCGACGACGTACCTGGTTTTCGGTGCATTGTTCGCGCAAAGCTCCAGAAGAATGCGCGGAAGCTCAAGCTTACGCCACGCCGTGACACAGAGCGCGTTCAGTTTGTCATAGTTGATATCGCCTTCGACCTTTATCCACGAGACAGGTTTGTATATCGGGATCTCGGGGCGCGTTCCCTCTTCGGGGACAACCGTCGTCCGGCTATCCATTTTGAAGCACTCCACGTTCGCGCCGAGAGTGCTGCGGGCCAGGTCTTTAAGGGCCGGGTCGGGCTCCATGTTCGGGTCGAGTGCCATTCCGAAGTACTGAAAGGGCGTCCGGATGCCGGTAGCTTCGTTGTAAAGGTAGGGTTTACCGTGTTTCTCAGTGTAGTACTTTTCAATTTCCCGCTCGATGATGTCGGACGCGAGCTGGCCCGTATGGAGCTTCTCTTCAGTGAATTCGCCGACAGTTCTGATGATTTGCGCGGGACCGGGACAGGGGATCCGGTGCGTGAATGACGGAGGGAGGTCGAGGTACTCGCCGACCCTCCTGACCTGAGGCTTTGCGAGCGATGCCAGCGGCTCAATCTTCCTAACAGAGTAATTCCAGCCGACGTTGTGCTGGCTCTTGAAGCCGCCTTCGGTTTCGATAATGTCCGGCGCGATCGTGCCGTCTGCGATCCAGGAGGCACCCACCTGATCAATATGCCGGTCTGATACTTTCCTGTAGTTGCCGATAAACGTCTTGCGTTTCTCTTCACCGTCGGCAAGCCCCACCAGTGGCGGGAGAATCTCTTCCCTAACCTCCAGGACTGTGAAATTCAGTTTGCTGAAGATCTCACGCGTGACTTCCCCCTCGGGCTTGTCGTTTATGAGGCGACGGCAACCGTCTTCGATGAAGAACGCATAGAGGTCTTTGCCGACGATACGGTCGAGGAGAAACGCTGCGATCGTACTGTCAACGCCCCCAGACGCGGAGAGAGCGATTTTCTCGCCAGGTTTCACCAGGCTTTTCACCCAGGAAATCGCTTTTTCAACAAAGTCCGCGGGGTTGAAATCTGCGGGATTCTCGGGAGTGGCGTATTCAAATCTGTACGTCTGGATCTTATTAGCCTGAGTCGACATGTTGCCTCCTGTTTGGATGGATTTGGTTGTTGTATGCTTTCAATATCGGCAAGTATTCCCTATTTAACTTAATTTGCCATTATCACAATTTTGCCGAAATTACGATATGATGAGTATATTGGCTGAACACGGTTGTTCATCGCCATATTGCAGATCTGCTGAAATTTTAAACACTTCAAGTGGAATTGCTCGGCTGCATGTCCACCAAATGGTCCCAAGTCAGCTACAAAGCCGAAAAATTGAAAAACCGGGATGCCATTACGGTCACCCCGGTCTCAACACTATTTCCGATATTTCTCGGTGATTGCAAATTCAGGAATACCACCGAAACATGGTCGTAGTATGCAGTATGAACGATCGGGATTGTGACTTGTTGGAAATATCTCAGCGGGTTTGCGCTATAATTCGTATGGATTCACATCAGATGCCTTAAACGGTTGAAGATAGATCAAATATCTTCGGGATATATATACCTCTCTCCTGCCGGCGCCGCCGGAAATGGAATTATTTTATCACAATTCCTCCAATTGTTATCTATATGAGGGTGGAGGCGTTTTTGAACCAGGCAGGCCAGTTTTTTATCTTTTACTTTATTGGCAGCTTGGAGTATCTGCCGGTATAGATCGAGATGGTTGGTCATGTGACTTTCTCCGTTGCAACTTCTTTCCTGGTTAACAGCCCTGATCGCCAACTCTTATAAAGCGAAAAAATACTGTTGATAATTAAAGGAAAATTAGCTTGACAACATTATGTAACAGTTGTTATATAACAAACGTTCCCTTAAGTCAACAAGGAATTCGCATGCCACCAAAAGTTAAATTTTCCAAAGAATCCATCGTAAATGCAGCCTTTGAAGTTGTTCGCAAGCAAGGGTGGGCCGGGTTAACTGCTCGCTCCATTGCCAATGAACTAAACTCTTCAACGAATCCTATCTACTCCCATTTAAAATCCATGAAAGATCTTGAAGAAGAGGTGATAAAAAAGGCCATAGCTTTGTTTGTAGAATACGTCACAAGGCCTAGATCAATTGACAAATGGATCGGCCACGGTCTTGGTTACTTGCTTTTTGCCATACATGAAAAGCATTTGTTCAAGGCAATTCATGACGAAAATCATATCAGGCTCTTTAAAAAGCATTCTGATAAATCTTGGGAAGCAATTGGAAAAGAACTTTCAGATTATCACCTCTTTAAAGGCTTACCTGAGGAGATCGTATTTAAGATACGGCATACAAGATGGATATACACGCACGGTATTGCCACTTTGATTACAAGCGGTTTCCGGTTGGATGCGATTAAATCCGAAGAGGATCTTGTTGACATGATCCGAGGTGCAAGCATGGCGTTGTACAGAGGAATAAAAGACAACCCTGATTCATATGGACCATACAGCTAATTCGCTGCCTTTTTGAAAGCGTGGATTCTGTTTAGAAATTATACCCGCACATTAGGAGGTCATTATTATGAAATGCTGTAAAGAGCTGCTATCAAGTCCAGCACGTCGTCATTTTTTAATTTGTACCGGTATATCAACGTCTATGTTCTTACTGGACCCGCTTGGAAGGGCAGGCCTGTTAGCGTCTTCAGAACAGGAAAATTACTATTTATCCAATAGTGAAAGATTTATGGCCGACTTCGAGAAAACCAAGGGCCGCGCTAATCTCTATTTAAAATCCAGGTATGGAGATCAAACTGCCACAAAAATATGTATAGAAGCCCGTAATGAATTTAATCATCTTCTTGCTGGTTTGCCTTATATCGGTGGAGATAAACACCCGGGCACTAGGTGGATATTGCTTGCCGGCCACTGGGTTGCATTTATGCGGCCATTGAAGGAGAGTGGTTATTCAACAGAGGAATCTGCCCGTATGCTGTATGATCTTTATGTTGAATCGCTTAGTAAAACACCAAAGGAAAAAATAGAAAAACGCGGTAAATTCATGTTCACCGAAAAATATATTGACATTATGAAGAACTGGACCCGCAAATCAAAAACCCAGAGAGTCGACTGGGTTGCAGACTTTATACCCGGTGATGGAATTAGTTTCGACTATGGTATTGATTACCAATACTGTCCATGCTTTGAATATTTCATTTCTCAGGATGCGAAAGAAATAGCCCCTTATTTTTGTCTGGTTGATTTCCCTGAACACAAGATTATGGGCACTGGACTGGTCAGAACAAAAACTTTGGCGCAAGGCGATGATGTTTGTAATTTTCGATATAAAAAAGGGCGGGCCGTAACACAAGGTTGGGCGACAGAAGCCTCTAAGTTTAAAGGAAAATCTTAAATTCGTCTGCCACTATCTATAAGTACTTATTAGCAGAACTCATTTCAAAAAATCCTGACTAAAGACTGTTGCCAAGTTGTCACTATAGTGCGATTTTATTGAGAATCTGAACACATCAAATGGTATTGCTCGCCTCTAACCCTACCTGACGATCTCGGTAAGTGGCAATGCCTGCCAAATTGAAAAACCGAGATGCCAAAATGGTCATCCCGGTCTGAGGAATAATTCTGGTATTCCTTGGTGATCAGAAAATCAGGAATACCATCGAAACATGGTCAAAGTCCACAGGGTTGTATTTTGTCGGAGATACCAGCGTTGTTAAATTCTTGCATTTGAGTAAAAATCGGCACCAGATCGGCGGTTGACATAGTGCTTGTTATCAGCCATATAAATTTGATGAGAGGGCGACTGTAAGCCATCCTTTGACTATTGTATTTATTTCAGACAACTCCAGATATTAATAACAAAATGGAATCAAAACAATTTCAGTTTTCAGAAGATTTTGCATATACGCAATTACCAGTATTGAATAAAAAAGTGTTTCGTTTGGGTATTGCGGGGAATTATGGATTGGAATCGGACAGCATACGTTGGGCGGCGGAACATGGGGCCAACTACTGGCTATGGGGAGCGTCCTTTAAAAAGGTGACGGAAGGTCTTGCCGAGGTGATCAAGCAGGACAGGGAAAAACATGTTGTAGGGTTACTGGCTTGGGGATATTACGGTGGTCAGATTCGAAGAGGGGTGGAGAATGCTTTACGAAAGCTGAAGACCGACTACATAGACGTGTTTAAACTTGGCTGGCTGAGTAAAACCTCCTTTTATAATTCAAACACTGTCAAAACCCTATTACAATTGAAAAAGGAACGGAAGATTCGAGCAATCGGTACCAGTATTCACAATAGAAAAAGAGCCGGACAGCTGGCACTTGATTCTGAGATCAATCTGTTCATGATCCGCTACAACGCCAAACACCCGGGCGCTGAACAGGATATTTTTCCTCATCTGGAAAAACGTAATCCTGCTATTGTCAGCTACACTGCCCTCGCCTGGACCCAGCTAACCAAACAACTGAAAAAGGTGGAAGTCGATCCCTGGCCTGGAGAGGAGAAAGACATTCCTCCTCTGACACCAGCCCTGTGTTATCGTTTTGTACTGTCTAATCCTTATGTACATCTTGTGCTGACCGGGCCTAGAAACCAGGAACAGCTGGGTCAAAACTTCAAAATGATGGAACAGGGAAATCTGAATGAGAAAGAGTTACAATGGGTTCGCGATTATGGACAGTTGGTGAGAACTAAAAAGCGGATGGACTATATTTAATGTTCGGAATGAGTAGTCCTCTAGGTTGTCTCAACCGAGGAATGATTCTGGCTTTTTTTTGGATTGCGTGTCAAATTTAGAAATCTGACGAAAGTCCATTTACTCCTGAAATTCGCGCATGAATTTCCGGTCGATGTAATCCTTGATTTTGAAGGCCAGTTTCCCGGTCAGGCGCCAGATGCCTTTGCTGAGAATGCCGGTGCCGGCGCCCAGGTTGAAAATCAGCAGATAGTTGCCACCCGGATCGAAGGGGTGCAGCGCATCACCTTCCAGAGCTGCCAGGAGGTTTTGGTAAAGCACCGGATTCTGGCGCACGGCGTAGACCCCGACTTTATCCAGGGGTTGGTCTTGAAAATAGATGCAATCCCCGCCGCCGAATATCTCCGGGTAGTCCGGGCATTGGAGGTATTGGTTGACCAGCAGGCCGCCGTCCGGGCCGACAGGCAGGTTGGAATCGGCAAATATGCGGGAGGGTATGACGCCCCGGGCGAGGAAGATCAGGTCGGCCGGGTGGGTTTCACCGGACTCCAATTTGATTTTGCCATCCGTCATGCCGCTGACGTAGCTGCCTTTTTGGATAGACACCCCGCGGGCCAGCAGGGATTTCTCCGCATGGCGACCGATCCAGGCCGGAAAGCGGGACATCAGACCCCGGCCGGCAAAGATTTGCACGGCTACGCCCTTGAGCCCGTAGGTCGCCAGCAGGGTGATGATATTGCCGGCCACTTCGATTGCGGAAGCGCCGCCGCCCACGATGGCAATCCGACCAGCCCCTCTTTCTCCCAGCGCAATGATTTTTTGCTGGGCCTGTTGCAGCCTTTCGATGGGTTTCACCGTAAAGATGTCGGTCGACTCAGCCAAACCTTCCAGTCCGGGCACGTAGCTGCCCGCGTTGCAGGATACGATGTCATAGGGTATCTCCTGCCCGTCTTCCAGTTGCACCCGTTTTCGTTCCAGGTCAAGGCGACGGGCCTTGCCTTTGACAAACGTCCCGCCCCGAGCGGTAGTCATTTTTTCAACGGCAAACCGGATCTCTTCCGGTCGGTAGGTTTTGCCGAGCATGCCCGGGCCCATCCCGGAGTAGTAATGGTGTTCCGAAGGCCCGATGACCGTTACCTGGTGGCCCCTTTCCACGAAATGGTGCAGGTTCTGCATGGTGACCATGTGGGCATGGCCGGCCCCGATTAAAACAAGTCGCTTTTGCATAGTGGCCTCGAAAATTTTTATCGTTCCCCGTTCTGGGTACAAGGTTCAAGGTTAAACGCAAGCCGCGTGAACGTCCAACATTGAACATCGAACTTCCAACGTCGAACATGGTGCTAACGCGCCATTTTATTTTGAAACCAAGGATTGGCCGCCGCAGGCGACCTGAGTTCAAAGTTCGAAGTTGAATGTTCGATGTTCAAAGTTCAAGCTCTTGAATCACCTGTTTATCTGTTCAGTTTATCCACCAAGTCACCCAGCAGCGCCAGATGGTTTTTTTCTTCATCGGCCATCTGCATCAGCATGCGGCGGCCCTCTTCATCGCCGCTGGCGGCCGCTGCCCGCATATAAAGATCCAGGGCCTGGCCCTCTATGGACATGGCGATGGCCGCAATATCGATGACCGAATCAAGATCGGGATTGAACAGCTGCAGATACTCCTCGGTGGTCAGCCCGCCTTCCATGGCACTGCCGGATGTCTGGGTTTCGAGGTCCGCCAGGCCGGCGGACCGACCGGTCAGCCGGTTGTACTCGGCCACGATTCTTTCCTGGTGCTTTACCTCGATACTTCCCAACTTTCCGAACAGGGACTTTACCTCCGGATTTTCGGCGGCCGCCTCACGGGTGGCATAAAAGTCCTTCAAGCCGGTTTCCAGGCCGAACGCGACCAGGAGTGCTTCCGGCCCGGACTCACGACCCGCGAAAAGGGCCAGGCCAAGGTCTTTCGAACCGACCGCTGTCGCGCCGTCGAAAGCCTTAATCCCCCCGGCAAGGTTATAGATATTTTTGAATCCCTGACCGGCAAGCATCTGCGCAGCAACCCGGCTGCGGCCGCCCACGGCTCAATAGACCATGAGCGGTTGGTCCCGGTCCAACTCGCCCAGCCGGTCAGTCAACTGGGGCAGGGGAATCAAGGTGGCACCAGGGATGTGGCCGGCATTGTACTCGCTGGGTTGACGTACGTCCAGAATCAGCATGTCGCCGGTGTCGGCCATCATATCCCGGGCCTGAGCAGTGTCGATGGATTCCACGGGGGTGAAAAATTGTTTCCAGCGCATGGCAGCCTCTCTTTGGGTAGTGAGATTTTAGTTTATTTGGGGGGGTATCTCCAATTCATGGCGATCATAGCAGATCCAATTCCCCATGACAATTGGAGACGCCCGGCGCGCATCGAAAACGTGGCATGGAGATTGCAGTCTTTTAAGCAAATTCTACGACAATACAGGCCGACCTTTGTTGGGCCAACACGTGTTAACCCGAATATCATTTCAAAAGGGGGACTCATGGACCTGCAGGAATATAAAAAAATCGTCGAAATGGCCATCGGTGAAGAAGTGGCCGCCAGCATTTTTTACCAGGAGGCCTCGGAAAAGGTTGAAGATCCATACCTGAAGAAAATGTTCGCCGAACTGTCCGAAGACGAGCGCGGTCACAAGCGGATTTTAGAAAAGATACTGACCAGTGAGCGCATCCAGCAGTACTTCAAGGAATCGGTGGATTTCAAGGTGTCGGAAACGGTGGACAAACCCGAACTGTCCTTCCAGATGAAACCGGCCGATGCCATCGCCCTGGCCATGAAAAATGAAGAAGAGGCCATGCAGATGTACCAGCAGATGGCGGATGCCTGTGACGACCCCGAAAAAAAGCGGGTTTTTGAAGATCTGGCAACCATGGAGCGCGGCCACAAACGCAAGATGGAAGCGGCGTTCGTGGATATCGGCTATCCGGAGGTCTGGTAGCCATGGCCCTTTCCGTCGTGGATCTGTATCGCGATGTCCTGCCGAAGACCAATTGCGGCGACTGCGGATTTACCACCTGCCTGGCCTTTGCAAGCCAGGTGGTCTCTGAAAAGCTCGATCTCGGCCTGTGTCCCCATGTCCCGGCCGACCTGTTGGAACAAAGCAAGGCAGAGCTCGCCGAACAGTACCGGGAGGGGCGCTGGACCAAGCGGGACATGGCCGCCGATGCCCTCCAGTGGGCCCGCCAAAAGGCGGCGTCCATGGAATTGCCGGACCTGCCCGACCGCATTGGCGGCCGCCTGGTACAACGTGACAACCTCACCTTCCTGGAACTTCCCTATTTTACATCATCCGTACTGATCGGGGATGGTCAGATCGTCAGAACTGATAAGGCTGACCTAACCCGCTGGGAACAGGTCTTTCTTTATAACCACCTGGCCCAGGGCGGCTCGCGGCTGCCGGCTGGCAAGTGGAAGGGGCTGGTGGAATTCCCCAACACTGTCTCAAAGATCAAGTCAATGATAGAACAAGTTGAGACACCTTTGATACAGAGATTTCGGGGCCAAACAGACGCCTTAAAGACTGCCGCCGGAGCCATCGGCGGGGTGGAACATACCGACGAGCGGGAATCGTCCGGCCTGAATTTTCATTTTCAACCCCTGCCCCGGGTTCCGGTGACCTTGATGTTCTGGGACGAAGATCCCGAAGAAGGTTTCGAGCCAATGGCCAAGTTGCTTTTTGACGAAACGGTGACCGAACACCTGGATATTGAATCGATCATGTTTCTGAGCGAGCGGTTGCGGCAGTTGCTATGTGAGTTTTGAGTCAAGTGGTTTCCTCAAAAGGCGGTTAGCTGTTAGAAATTAGCAGTTAGCTGTTAGCAATTAGCGGTTAGCAAGTCGTGCCAGTGTCTAGGCAGGAATGGGATTAAGGCCGGACAGTTGAAAGGGGGGATCGGCAAAACCCCGGCTTTAAATGGCTAACGGCTAAAAGCCAACAGCTAACTGCGCAAACATGTTGTGCTAATCACGATATCACCAGGAGAAGGTATGGAACCATCCAGAGTTACCATTTTCAGTCCCTATCCCTTTACCGTCGGCCAGAAGATCAATATTGCCGACGGTCCCCGCAAGGGCGACTGGGAAGTGGTTGGGATCACCGAACGGAAAGTCAAATTGAAATGCCCCATCAGCCTAAAAGAGTTCGAGTGGGACCGGTTCTGCTATCACATCGCGGACCGTACCCAGCCCTGGCCCGGTGAAGATTAAATTGGCAGCATCCTACCGCCCTGGGTGCACTGATCCTAAATATATATAAGGCTTTACAACCCGACATGATACCGCTATGTTTTATGCACGCATATCGTAACCGTAGCCTTTATGGGTTTCACGGCTTAACTCCTTTCAGATGATATACCAATGGGAATACCGGTCAGTCCGGAGCGCTGCGCCCATGACGCGGCGATTTTTAGTATGCCGCCCGGAGGTGAAAAGGACATCAGGATGAAACAAGACGAAACCTTGAATATCGACTACTACGAAACCCAATATGAACAATGGAAGGCGGACCCGACATCCGTTTCCCCTGATTGGCAGCACTTTTTCAAGGGATTCGAGATCGCCTATGCGGGCACCCTAGACGGTCCCGGGGAACCGGTCAGGGGCCAGGCCGCCAATCAGGCCGAAGTGTCAGCTCTGATCTACCGCTATCGGGATATCGGCCACCTGCTGGCCTGCATGGATCCTTTGAGTGCCTGCCCGACCGATCACCCCCTGCTGGAACTGCAAGCATTCGGCCTCTCCCTGGACGAATTGAACAACCGCTATATTGCCCCGGAAACCCTGTTTAAGAGCGATGCCACCCTCAAGGACATTGTCCAGGCCTTGAAAGAGACGTATTGCCGCTCGATCGGCGTTGAGTACATGCACCTGCAGGACCCGGCGGAACAACGTTGGCTGCAAGAGCATATGGAGCCGGCCCGGAACCGGACGGCCTTCAGCCCGGATGAAAAGCGCAGTATTCTGGAAAAACTGATACAATCGGCCCGGTTCGAAGGTTTCCTCAACAAGAAGTATGCCGGTGTCACCCGCTTTTCACTCGAAGGCGGCGACGCCCTGATACCGTTTCTGCATTGTTTAACGGAGACGGCGGCCGAAAACGGCGTGGCGCAGATCATCCTCGGCATGGCCCACCGCGGGCGGCTCAATGTACAGACCAACGTTCTGGGCAGACCCTTCGCGGAGATATTCGCCGAATTCGAGAGTTGCTATGATCCGGATCA
>Ga0126329_10000026_pt1 | contig 95225 bp, 80 predicted proteins | sample InaspJWI85metaG_FD_104915 | JGI IMG/M metagenome (GOLD analysis project Ga0126329, IMG submission 104915) | Marine gutless worms symbiont microbial communities from Oahu, Hawaii - Inanidrilus sp. 2 OAHU.JWI-85 metaG | ecosystem: Host-associated > Annelida > Digestive system > Unclassified...
ATGAGTTCGAATCAGCTGTTTTTAGCAAAAGAGCATAAAGTGGGATTTCCCCATTTTTAAATCTTTCAAATGCAACTGTTCGTTTCGGGCTGGTATTGGGCATTTTATTATGTACCGCTAACGATTGAACTGTGCGGCGCTGCTTTTTGCGTCCGCACCAGTGACAGGTTATATCATTGATTTTTTCATGACACTATTTCGAGCTGCCTTTCAAAAGCATTAACATCATCATCGGATCTAAAAGCCGATGCCGGAATTATATGCGCACTAACAAGGTTCTCTTGGAGAAAATAATGATCCAAAATTTTGTAACTCTTTACGATTTTTGAAAATGGAATTTTAGAATTAGCCCCGTCACCTCTATTCATAATTAAAAAATCGTTATCAATTGAATACTCATATGATTGAAATTGATGTCGATTCTTTTTAGACATAGTGACAAAAACAGCTTGACCATAGGTTAAAAATAACCACCAAGCTATAAGTAACAAAACTACAGGATACCATGAGCTAAATAACCTAAAGAATATCCCATTGAAATATCCCCAACCTAACAAAATTGATATGGCTGCTACTAATAAATAGATAATCCAGAGAAAAATTTTTAATTTTCGTTTCTGCAAAGCAGTTAATAATTTAAAATATTCCCTTTTTGTTAGGTTGTACGGTTCCAGTTGAATCTGCATACTCTGTCCTATTTTTTGATATAACGTTTGAGTTAAGGGGTTGGGCGCGGCCTTTTGCCCCCAATCCCTCTTAAATGATTTGTTATGTCATGCTTTTAGTCAAAGACCATCATCGCGAAAAGTAGCAACCCTCCCCCTATAAACCATGCGATCAAAATTTTATATGCATTTGTTAAGACATTGTACCAGAATAGCGGTTTGCCTTCCCTTAGACAGTGCTCACCATATTTCCGTAAATCTTCACCATGCTTTAGAGTTGTTACCCAAGACTGGAAATCGGTATTGCCTCTTGCTGATAGAAATGGAAGAACCACGGTATAATGGAGACTAAGCCATATTATTATTAAGCCCGTTCCAATTTTCCAGTATATTTCAAATATCAATTGCATTGGATTTAATATTAATATGACATAACTTATTATTATGCAGCTAGCTGCTTTTTGGGATGAATTAGTTATTTTTTGATAGTCAATGGTTTGATTGGGTGAAAATGAATATACATTAAAATGATAAAAACTCAAGCCTTTACATGAAAACTGCAAACTTTGATGCGCTGAATCTTGCAGCTTTTAGGGGTTGTTATCACGTTTATGCAGCTAGCTGCTTTTTGGGAAGATTTATTATTTCTCATCATTTTTGTCCAACGGGCTCACTATACCTAACCTATGCGTTTGAGCTACATGCGTGTAAATCATCGTTGTTTCCAACTTTTTGTGTCCCAAAAGATCCTGAATCGTTCGTATGTCGCATCCCTGTTCTACGAGGTGGGTGGCAAAGCAGTGCCTTAGCGTATGGACTGTAATGCGCTTGTGTAATCTTGTATTCAATGCAGCCCTTCTAATGTGCCGCTGCAATACAGTTGTATGAACATGATGACGGCGTATAATACCTGATCGAGGGTCTGTAGACAATCTGCGTGATGGGAACAGCCAGAACCAGGGCCATTCTTTACCCGCACTCGGCCATTTCCTTTCCAATGCTCCCGGAAGAGCCACACCTGGTTGGTTGCTTGAACGGTCTTTTTCGTAAAGGACTTTTATATTCTCCAAGTGGGCCTCAATATGCGGGATGATCGATTCGGGCAGCACGGTTTCACGATCTTTGTCGCCTTTGCCGCCCCTTACAATGACCGTTTTGCGTTCCAGATCGATGTCTTTGACCCTCAGTTTCAGGCATTCTATATGCCTGAGTCCGCATCCATAGATAATCTGGGCCATGAGTTTATGTACGCCCGTCATTTCAGCCAAAAGAGATTTAACCTCGGTCTGGGTTAACACGACCGGTAAACGTTTTGATTTCTGCGCCCGAACGGCATCGCTTATATCATCGAGGGGTTGGTCTAGAATGTGCCGAAAAAGGAAGAGTAGGGCACTGAAAGCCTGATTTTGGGTGGAAGTGCCTACCTTCCTCTCGATGGCCAGGTGGGTCATGAAATCTTTTACATGTTCGCTTTCAAGCGTTCCCGGCGGGGTGCCTTTTACGAAACGGTAGAAACGGCGGACCCAGCCGAGATAAGCCAGCTCGGTCCGAGGGGACAGGTGCCTGAGCCGCATCACGTTGGTCATCTCCGAACCTACGGTTTTCCATTGGTCGCGTGTATCCAACCGCAGCACTTCGTCTTTATTGGCCTTGCGATCTTTCCAGAACCGGTAGATCTCGATGGCCTCGCGGGCCTGCTCGAGTTGCCACGCTTCCAGTGAGCGCGCTTTTTATGTCAGGAACGCGGCCTGCTCTTCCGGTGTAAAATCTTCCTCCGGATGCTTGCGGCAGTGGTTGGAAAACTGGGTAACCCAGTGGAGGAAAAAGGGCGCAGTTTTAGCGTTGGCCACGCGGCTTTTCAATAAGTATTCGCGGAAATCTTCCATTTGTTCTCAATATCATTCTGCTATTGCTTTTTGGCGGGAAACTGCACAGCCCTATATCGTATATTTAGCGGTTTATGTGCTAGTACCAATTATCGTGCCAGGTAGCGCTGAGGGCTCCAAAAGATCGCATTTGCTGAATTTTTATTTATATCTTATACATACAGATAATAGTCGTGATCCGGATTAGCCCAAAAGACACGCGGGCAAATGCAGCTGCACATAAAATCGTGCATGGTTGCACACTAATCAGTGCAAACCACCAACTATTTGCAATTGTTGGCCAACTTGTTAAATATAGAAAGCTAATGGTTGATGTGTTATGATTTTTAGATTAAGTGCACTGCTTTTTATGCCGATTTAACTCAGGAAATCCAAACGGAAACGATAGGAACCGAACTATGAGCAAAGGTGAAAGTGCCAATAAGCCCAATGACGAGACCACTGCAGGTGATTTCATTCGCACGATGATCGAGGAAGATCTGGAAAACAACAAGCACGGCGGCCGCGTGGCCACCCGCTTTCCTCCGGAACCCAACGGGTATCTGCACATCGGGCACGCCAAATCGATCTGCCTCAATTTCGGGGTGGCCAACCAGTACAACGGCACCTGCAACCTGCGCTTTGACGATACCAACCCCACCAAGGAAAGTGTGGAGTACGTCAATTCCATCAAGGAGGACGTACGTTGGCTGGGGTTTGACTGGGAGAACCGGGAATATTTCGCTTCCGACTATTTCGACCGGCTATACGAGTTTGCTGTCGAATTGATTAAAAAGGGTCTGGCGTATGTCGACAGCCTCACTGCCGACGAAATTCGCGCCCACCGGGGCACCCTGACCGAGCCCGGGCAGGAGAGCCCTTACCGCGACCGGCACATGGAGGAAAGTCTGGACCTGTTCGAACGAATGAAAGCCGGCGAGTTTGCCGACGGCACCCATGTCGTGCGAGCCAAGATCAATATGGCCCATCCCAACCTGTTGATGCGCGATCCGACGATCTATCGCATCCGCAAGGCGCACCACCACCGGACCGGCGACAAGTGGTGCATCTATCCCATGTACGATTTCACCCACTGCCTGTCGGACAGCATCGAGCACATCACCCATTCGCTGTGCACCCTGGAATTTGAAAACAACCGGGCCTTGTACGACTGGGTGTTGGATCACCTGGACGTTCCCAGCCGGCCCGAACAGACCGAGTTCGCCCGCCTCAACCTCGGCTACACGGTGTTGAGCAAACGCAAGCTGATCGAACTGGTGGACAACGGGCATGTCAGCGGTTGGGACGATCCGCGCATGCCGACCATCAGCGGTCTGCGCCGGCGCGGCTATCCACCCGAGGCCATCCGCAATTTCTGTGACCGGATCGGGATCGCCAAACGCGACAGCAGAGTCGACATGGCCCTGCTCGAATACAGCGTGCGCGAATACCTCAACGTGGTCGCGCCGCGCTACATGGGCGTGCTGCGGCCGTTGAAGCTGGTCATTGAGAATTACCCAGACGACCAGGTCGAGGAACTCGATTTCATCAACAACCCGGAGCGCCCCGAGGACGGCACCCGCAAGGTGCCTTTTTCCAAGGTGCTGTACATCGAGCAGGACGATTTCCGCGAGGTGCCCTTTCGCAAGTACTTTCGCCTGGCACCGGGCCGCGAGGTTCGCCTGCGCTACGCCTACCTGGTCACCTGCACCGATTTTGTCAAAGACGAGGCCACGGGCGAAATTTTGGAAGTCCGCTGCACCTACGATCCGGATACCCGGGGCGGCAATGCGCCGGACGGGCGCAAGGTCAAGGGCACGATCCACTGGGTGAGCGCCGCCCATGCCCTGGAGTCTGAAGTGCGGCTCTACGATTATCTCTTCAAAGAACACAATCCGTCGAATGTTGAAGCGGGAGGTCATTTCAGTGACCGCCTCAACCCGGAATCGCTGGAGGTGCTGACCGATTGCAAGCTGGAGCCTAGCCTGGCCGACATCGCACCCGGTAGCCGGTTTCAATTTGAACGCCTGGGCTACTTCTGTGCTGATGAAAAGGAAAGCGCGCCAGGCAAGCCGGTCTTCAACCGCACGGTGACGTTAAGGGATACATGGGCGAAGATAGAGAAAGCGCGGAAGGCGGCGGAACAGAGCAAGAAGAAGTGATAAAGGTAGAAGTCCGAAGACTGAAGACTGAAGTAGAAGCAGTTCTTCATACCCGTTAGTGGTTTTATTAGGCCTTTCCTTCAGCCTTCAGCCTGATAAACCTGACAAACACGAGGTTCGCAATGAAACGTTATCCGAATTCTTGGAAATTTATTCTGGCCATCACCCTGGCCGTTGCCCTGACTGGCCTAAGTACCGGCTTGTCAATCGCCAAAGACTACCCGGTGACCTTTCTGAAAGAGACCTACAAGACCCAGGCATCGGGTGCCGGGGCCGGGAAGGTCTACCACACCTGGGCCGTGGAAAGTGAAAAAGGCAACCGTCTGCTGATTCTCACCGGCGAGGATAACGTCAAACGCCAATGGCTGCGGGATTTCGTCAAGACTGGCACCACCTTCATCATCAGGGTTCCCTCCAAAGAAACCGGCCAGTTTGAATCGGAGACGATTTTCAAGATCGACGTGACCAACATCCACCCCGTGGACGAAAGCTTCATCGGCGGCGGGAAAAAGAAGAAAAAGAAAAAGAGGCGGTAGAAGCGCATAGCGATTCGCATAGGGCATAGGGCATAGGGCATAGGGCATAGGGCATAGGGCATAGGGCATAGGGCATAGGGCATAGGGCATAGGGCATAGGGCATAGGGCATAGGGCAAGAAACCAGCTTACCTATGAAAATCAAGGGTAAACTGGTTTTGGCTTTTTTGTCTTTTGCTTTTTGCCCCTGATTTTAACGCTATGCCCCATGCTCCATGCTCCATGCGATTTTTTAGTGCCCGCACTAAAAAATCATGCCCACATATCCAACAAAGCTACTCCCCGGACTTTTATCAGCACTGGTCGCATAGGTCAGGCATTCGCCTTTCTGAGCGCCGGCCTTGACCCCGGCTGCGATGGCCGCGGCAGCGGCCCCGCTGCAGCAGGCATTGCGGTTGCCCAAGCCCTGTTTGATTACTTCCTCGGGCTGCATGGCGGCCATGGCATCGATCACGGCCTGGTCGTTCTCCTCTCGGACCCAGTCCAGGGCGGCAGCTCCCGTGCCCTTGTCCATGAAGCCGTAGTTGGGCCCGTAATGGGTCAGATCGGTGGACCCGAGCACCATCAAGCTGAGCCCTAATTTATCGGCAATCTCCACCTCGGCCTCGCCGACTTGCAGGGCAAAGGGAGATGGCGGCACTCCGATCGGAACGAACGCGGCCGAATCGAAGAAATATTTGACGAAGGGACATTGCAGCTCGATCGTGTTGTCCCGGAAAAAGTCTGCATCCCGGTTGACGCTGAAGGAAAATTGCTCCGCCAGCTGGCCGGCCATCTTGGAAGCGATCGGCAGTTCACCAAAAGGGGTCTGCCAGCTGCCGACCGTGTAGATGCAGGGGGTCGAACCCGGGTGCATGTGCATCCCAAAAACCACCACCACGTCCGGTTGACCGGTTTGGCTCAAAGCGTGGATAACGTTGCAAGCGATGCTCCCGGAAAAAAACCATCCGGCATGGGGCACGATGCCGCCTACCAGGCTGGTCTTCTCACCGATTTCGGGCCCCTCGCCCAGGAAGGCCTTAATCTGCTGCTCACATTCGCCGGCACTTTGGGGATACCAGCTGCCTGAAAATACCGATTCTCGTATCATGGATCCGAACCTCCTTTTTACCGGATACCCGGCCGTAAATGCCGACTCCCGAAATGCGTGCAGGATGAGATATTTGGAGCCACAACAAAGGTCTGATAGCGGGTGCGTGTAAATTTGGTTTAAATGCTATCAATATATTTACACGGTAATGCCCAAAACTGCAAAAAAAATCCCCCTGCTAAGGCAGGGGGAAATAAAAAATCAAAACCAGTTCATCGCGCAGAGGCGCCAAGGCGCAGAGAAAGCATAAAATCAGAATTGGGCGCGCTGTCGCGCGAAAACCCTGTCTGGCTGTTTAGCTTCTATGATTTTAAGGTTTTCCGGCGAAGCCGGGATAATTGCGTGGTTGCCCGACTTCGCTGGACTGTCTGATTGATATCTCTTAAGGAGGACGTCTCTGCGCCTCTGCGCGAGGATAAGCTTTCCGGGGTTTCTCTGCGATTTTGCGCCAAGCCGAAGAATAATTGGTTACACTTGCCTTCTGCAATAGATTACCAAGTGGGCTGCAATCAGGAGTGCAACTTGGAAGCAATCTTATCCTCCAGCCACTGGATCCAGGCCTCGAACCCTTCCTCGGTTTTGGCTGAGATTTCGAACACGGGAATGTCCGGATGCACCTGGTGGATATTGTCCACGGCGGCCTGCCGGTCGCAATCGAGATAGGGCAGCAGGTCGATCTTGTTGAGCAGGGCGGCATTGCACTCGCGGAACATCAAAGGATATTTGAGCGGCTTGTCCTCGCCTTCGGTCACCGACAGCATTACCACCCGTTCGTCCTCGCCGATGTCGAACTCGGCCGGGCAGACCAGGTTGCCGATATTCTCCACGATGAGCAGGTCGATGGCGTCCAGGTCGATCCCGCCCACCGCAGCCTCGATCACGTGGGCGGCCATGTGGCAGTCGCCCCCGAATTCGTCGGTGTTGATCTGCACCACCGGCGCCCCGCTGGCTGCCAGTCGGTCGGCATCGTTGGTCGTGCAGATGTCCCCGACAACCACGGCGCACTTGATGTCGGGCATCAGCAAGGCCAACGATTTGACCAGGGTTTCGGTTTTACCCGAGCCGGGACTGCTCATCATATTCAGGACGAACACGTTCTTTTCCGCAAACAGCTTGCGGTTCTGATCGGCCATGATGTTGTTAGCGTCCAGCACGCTGCGCACCACTTTGATTTCGCGGGTTCCGGAACGCTTGCTGCCTACAACGGTCCCGTGGTGGTGATCATGCCCATGGTGGGTGTGCTTGGTATGGTCGTGGTGATAATATTTCCTGGTGGTAAAAAACTCGATGCTCATGCGGATTGGTCCTCATCCCTAATTTCGATTGACACGATGTCGAGCTCCTTGCCGGAGATCAACTCAATGGAGCCGCTTTCGCACTTGGGGCAGGCGAAAGCGGGTTCGTCGATGGTCCAGTGGTTGTCGCAATCTTTGCACGTGGCCACCACCGGAACCTGTTCGATGTTGAGCTGGGCACCATCCAACCGGGTATCTTTTATAGCCACAGAAAAACAGAAAGTCAGACTTTCCGGGACGATAGCCGAAAGTTTGCCGATCCGCAGATTGACGCTTTCGACCTGCGCGTCCTGCATCTCGGCCGGAATGGAGGCCTCGGCTATGTCGATTATTTCCAGGGCGATGCCCATTTCATGCATAATATAAACACCTTATCAACTTAAGCAGGCTGCTTTTCCCTATCCCCCAGCCTGTACGAAAACGATACAGCCCTCCACCTAAACCATAAAAACCGCCCGTGAGCAAGTGTTTCTCACAGCCGGCCTTTATCAAGATTAGCTCTTAGAATCGTTCTCAAGAATGAGTTTTTGTTCAAGGTCAAGGCGGGTGTGAATATCAAATCGGAGGAATACTGTTAGTATTTCGAGGATTTGATATTCGCACCCAACGCCGAGATTGGACTAAAAGGCTTTTCTGAGATCGCTTCTAAAAGACTTGGGCGCATATGTCGCCTAATTGCCCCAGATTCTCACAAACATGAATCCCGCCGGCTTTCATGGCCTCGATTTTACCCTGGGCGGTGCCGCTGCCCCCGCTCACGATGGCCCCGGCATGGCCCATGCGGCGGCCGGGAGGCGCGGTCAGTCCGGCAATAAAACCGACCACGGGCTTGTTCACGTTCGCGGAGATAAACGCGGCCGCCTCTTCCTCGGCCGTGCCGCCGATTTCACCGACCATGACGATGCCCTTCGTCTCCGGATCATCCTGGAAAGCGCTGAGGCAATCTATAAAATTGGTTCCGTTGACCGGGTCACCGCCGATACCGATGCAGGTGGTCTGGCCGATGCCCTTGTTCGTCAGTTGGTGAACGACCTCATATGTCAAGGTGCCGGAGCGCGACACCACCCCGATGGGGCCGCCCGGCTGGTGAATGGGTCCCGGCATGATGCCGATCTTGCACTCACCGGGTGTAATGATGCCCGGGCAGTTGGGGCCGATCAGACGACTGTTTTTGCCGGCCATGAAATTTTTTACCTTCATCATGTCCATCACGGGGATGCCCTCGGTAATCGCCACGATCAGCTCGATCTCGGCATCTACGGCTTCCATAATCGCATCGGCCGCAAAGGGTGGCGGCACGAAGATCATGCTGCAGTTGGCACCGGTAGTACTCACCGCATCTTTGACCGTGTTGAACACCGGCACGTCATCCATTTTCTGCCCGGCCTTGCCCGGCGTGACACCGGCCACAACCTGGGTGCCGTATTCGACGCACTGGCGGGTATGGAACTGTCCTTCCCGGCCGGTGATCCCCTGGACCAGAAGCTTCGTTTCCTTGTTTACGAATATGCTCACTGTGTTTACCTCTCTATTTACTATCGCTCAATTTAGCTTATGAAGTCACCGCATGCGCGGAACTTCTGCCTGCTTGCCGTCAACCTTACATTACGCGACGATTTCGGCGACTTTCTCCGCGGCGTCCTTGAGATCTACGGCCGTGATAAGGTTCAGTCCGGATTCCGACAAAATCCGGCGGCCCTCCTCGACATTGGTGCCTTCCATGCGGACCACCACGGGAACCGCAATGTTGGTCTTCTTGGCCGCCTCGACCACACCGGTAGCCAGCACGTCACAGCGCAGGATACCGCCGAAGATGTTGATCAGGATGCCCTTCACGTTCGGGTCGCTGAGGATGATGCGAAATCCGTTTTCGACCATTTCGGCGCTGGCTCCGCCGCCGACATCCAGAAAGTTGGCCGGATCGGCCCCGGCCATCTTGATGATGTCCATGGTGGCCATGGCCAACCCGGCGCCGTTGACCATGTTGCCGACATTGCCATCGAGGTTGATGTAGTTCAGGTTGTACTGAGACGCCTCGACCTCAAGCGGGTCCTCTTCGTCCAGATCGCGGTATTCAAGGATATCCTTGTGGCGGAACAGGGCATTGCTGTCCACGTCGACCTTGGCGTCCAGAGCGATCACATCGTTTTCGGCCGTCAGGACCAGCGGATTGATCTCCACCAGGGAGCAGTCATAGTCACAGAACATGCGGTACAGGCTGGTCAGCAGTTTAAAAAACGGCTTCATGGCTTCTGTCGGCAGGTTCAGGCCGAAGGCCACTTCGCGGCAGTGATAGGCCTGAAGGCCGGTCAGCGGGTCCACCAACACCTTGATGATTTTCTCCGGTGTCTCGGCGGCCACTGCTTCGATGTCCATGCCGCCGGCCTCACTGGCCATGATGATGTTCTTGGCCGTGGCCCGATCCGGCAAAATGCTCAGATAAAGCTCGCTGGCAATGTTCAGCCCCTGCTCTACGAGCACTTTCTTGACCAGCCTTCCTTCGGGACCAGTCTGGTGGGTCACCAGGGTCATGCCCAGGATGTCGTCGGCATTGGTTTTGACTTCAGTGGCGCTGCCGGCCAGCTTGACGCCGCCGCCCTTGCCGCGGCCGCCGGCGTGGATCTGGGCTTTGACGACCACCGGATAGCCGCCCAGGTTGTCCGCCACGGAGCAGGCCTCGTCGGTAGAAAAGGCGACCCCGCCGTTGGGAATCGGCACACCATATTTTTTAAACAGTTCTTTTGCCTGGTACTCATGAATCTTCATGATCCCAAACCTCCTTTGATAAATCCGTTGCTGCCCGGTCAAGCTTTTAGGTTGGCCATAAAGGCCACCGTCGAGGCCAACACAGGCAAGTGCCTAAGGTGAGCTAAAGTTTGAAGTGATCTAAAGTTAAGGTATTCTGCCAATCAGATAAAATCACCGGAGCGCAGCGACGCATTAACTTTAGGCAATTTAGTTCACTTTAGTCACTTTACACTTCAGGTTTGTCCAAAAATAGCGGGGTATGGCGCAGGAGATGTCAACCAGGACCGTTGCGCCGATACCCCGACTATTTGGTTCAATTAATCAATAACTGGCGCTTAACCAATGACAGCCAATACATCGCCCTTGGCCACCGAATCGCCCGAGGAGAAGTTGATGGCCTTGATGGTCCCGCTGCACGGGGCCGCCAGGGCGTTCTCCATCTTCATGGCTTCGAGAATCAGCACGGTATCACCCTCGGCCACTTCGTCGCCCACGTTCTTTTCGTAGCTGACAATCATGCCGGGCATGGGCGCATTCATCGGTGTACCATCGGCTGCTGCCGCAGGGGCCGGCGCCGGAGCGGCTTCCTCCTTGGTCGGTGCCGGAGCTGCCGGTGCGGCGGGTGCCGCCGGAGCCGCAGCCGGGGCTGCCGCAGGAACCGGGGCGGCCGGAGCTGCGCCCGGCTGCACGTAGCTGATCACCGGACCGCCGCCCACTTCATCCACGCCCACCTCGAAATAGTCCTTGTCGACATACACATTGAAGGTCCGCAGGTTCTCGCTCTTTTCCGGGGCCTCCGGCTTTTCGTACAGCTGACCGGCCTTGGCCTTCTTGATCAGGTCCAGCTCGGCCTGGGCCTCTTCCAGACTGCGCGGCAGCACTTCCGCCGGCGGCTCTTCCTTGCCGTACTTCCATTTTAGAAACTTCTTGCCCGTGACCGGGTAGATGGCGTAAAGCACCTCGTCGTCCAGGTCGACGGCCAGGTCCTTGATCTCTTCCTGGGCCTTGGCCAGTTCCGGCTCCAGTACTTCCGCCGGACGGCAGGTGATCGGCTCCTCGCCGCGCTCGTAGCCCTTGAGGGCTTTTTTCTGCACCTCCGGATTGATCGGCACGGCAGTCTTGCCGTATAGGCCGTAGCACAGGTCTTTCACCTGGCCGGTGATCATTTTGTAGCGCTCGTTCTCGTCGTCGAACAGCACGTTGTTCACCGTCTGGATACCCACGATCTGGCTGGTAGGCGTCACCAACGGGATCTGGCCCAGATCCTTTCTCACCCGCGGCAGTTCCTTGTACACCTCGTCGATCTTGTCCAGCGCATCCATCTCGCGCAGCTGGTTGACCAGGTTGGAGAGCATCCCGCCCGGAGTCTGGTGCAGCAGCACGTTGATGTCGATGATCGACAGCTTGGTGTCGTCCAGAAGGTGCCGGTACTTGGGCATGATTTCTTTTTCCAGCACTTCGTTGATGGCCGCCAGGTCGCGAATGTCGAAACCCGTGTCGCGGTCGGTGCCCAGCAGGGTCATCACCAGGGGCTCCAGGGCCGCGTGCGAGGTGCGGTAGGCGTACGGCGACATGCAGGTGTCGATGATGTCCACCCCGGCTTCGATGGCCTTTAGATGACTCATGGGCGACATGCCCGAAGTAAAATGGCTGTGCAGGTGGATCGGCGGTTTGACCGCCACTTTAAGAGCCTTGACAATGGCGTAGGCGTCATACGGTGCGATCAGCCCGGCCATGTCCTTGATGCAAATGCTGTCCGCCCCCATCTCCTCCAAATCCTTGCCCTTGTTCACGTAGTAGTCCAGGTTGTACACCTCGCCGCCCAGGCGCGGCTCGGTCATGGTGTAGCAGATGCAGCCCTGGAAGTGCTTGCCGTACTCCTTGATCTTGGGCACCACTGTCTGGAAGTTGCGGTAGTCGTTCAGGGCATCGAAAGTCCGGAAGATGTCCATCCCGTTCTCGCAGGCCCTGTCCATGAAAGCTTCGGCCACGTCGTCGGCGTAGTTGCGGTAGCCCACCAGATTCTGCGCCCGCAGGAGCATGGAAAACGGCGTCTTCTTAAAGTAGCGCTTCAAGGTCCGGATCCGTTCCCACGGATCTTCATTGAGAAAGCGGTGCATGGTGTCGAAGGTGGCTCCGCCCCAGGTCTCCGTGGCCCAGAAGCCCACTTCGTCCATCATCTCCGCCACCGGGATCATGTCCTCGGTGCGTCCCCGGGTGGCAAACAGTGACTGGTGCCCGTCGCGCAGGGTCAAATCCATGACCTTGACCGGGTTGGCCGCCGCCGGACGGTCTTTGTCGTAATTCATTTCGGTGATGTTAAGCTGACTATGATCGCTCATTACCCCTGTCTCCTCTTTATATAAGTTTACTTTGCAGTTTTACGTTCGATTTATTTAATGCCGTGAAAGGCTTTGAGCTGCATCATGTTGCGCATCTGCATCATGTCCTGACGCCCGCTGATGCCCCACAGGCCTGCCGGTGGCGCAGTTGGCGCGGCGGCCGGCTCGGCCGGCACATGTGCGGCCTGCATCATGATGGCCTCTTCCTCGGTCTTGATGAAATTGATCACAGCTGCCATGGCCGCTGCTTTTTTCTTTTCATTCATAGGTCTCTCCCTGGCTGGATGTCAAAAGCGCGCGAACCTTACATGGGAATATTGCCGTGTTTCTTCGGCGGTCGCAGCTCGCGCTTGTTGCACATTACCTCCAGCGCGTCGATCAGGCGCGGCCGGGTTTCACTGGGCGTTATGACCGCATCGATATAGCCGCGGGTCGCCGCGCAGTATGGGTTGGAGAAAAGATCCTGGTACTCGGCGATCTTCTCCTTGCGCTTGGCAACCGGGTCGTCGGCACCTTTGATCTCCTTGCGATGGATGATATTGGCGGCCCCTTCGGCGCCCATCACCGCAATCTCGGCCGTCGGCCAGGCAAAGGCCATGTCAGCCCCCAGGTCCTTGGAGCACATGGCCAGATAGGAGCCGCCGTAGTCCTTACGGGTCACCAGCAGCAGCTTGGGCACTGTTGCTTCGGAGTAGCACCACAGCAACTTGGCCCCGTGGCGGATGATGCCACCCCATTCCTGCTGGGAGCCGGGCAGGTACCCGGGTACGTCGGCAATGGTCAGCATGGGAATGTTGAAGGCATCGCAAAAACGGATGAACCGGGTGGCCTTGTCGGACGCGTTGATGTCCAGGCAGCCCGCCATCACTTTCGGCTGGTTGGCGATAATCCCGATGGACCGGCCGTTGAGGCGGGCAAACCCAATGATGATATTCTGGGCGAAGTACATGTGGGGTTCGAAAAACTCACCGTTGTCCACTATGGACTTGATCACGTCTTTCATGTCGTAGGAAGCCGCCGGGCTGTCCGGTACGATGCTGTCCAGGGCCGGGTCGGTTCGCCGGGGATCATCACCTGTGGCCACCAGGGGTGGATCTTCCATGTTATTCGACGGTACAAACGACAGGAGCTTCTTGATCTGGGCAATGGCATCCTGATCGTTTTCGCAAGCAAACTGGGCCACACCGCTCTTCTCGTTGTGTGCCATTGCTCCGCCGAGGTCCTCGAACGTGATCTCTTCACCGGTGACGGACTTGATAACCTCCGGCCCGGTAATGAACATGTAGCTGGTATCCTTGACCATGAAAATCCAGTCGGTCATGGCCGGCGAGTAGACGGCCCCGCCGGCGGTGGGCCCCATAATGGCTGAGATCTGCGGGATCACACCGGACGCCACGGAGTTGCGGTAGAAGATTTGGCCGTAACCGGACAGCGCGTCGACCCCTTCCTGGATCCGGGCGCCGCCGGAATCGTTGAAACCGACAAACGGGGTCCCGGCCTTGACAGCCAGGTCCATGACCTTGCAGATCTTTTTGGAATGCATCTCTCCCAGGCTGCCGGCCCGGGAGGTGAAATCCTGCGCGTAGGCAAACACCGGACGACCGTCGACCAGGCCGTGGCCGGTGACGACGCCGTCGGAGGTAACCTCCACCGCTTCCATGCCGAAGTTCACGCAGCGGTGGGACACAAACGCGTCGATCTCCCGGAAGGTTCCGGCATCGAACAGTTCGTCCAACCGCTCCCGGGCAGTCAACTTGCCTTTTTCCTTGTGCTTGGCAACCGCTTTTTCGCCGCCCATCTGCTGTACCTTGGCTTCGCGGTCTTTCAGTTCCTTGATTTTGTCTTCCACTATACCCATTGTGGCCTTCCTTTCTTTGGAACCCTTATCTAGATAATTGGTTTATATTGAACGCTCCCCTCGGCAAGCGGCTGGAATCGTCCCCATAGGGAATTTTCCATTTTAGACTCGCTCGCTGCCCCCACCGCAAGCTGCGGGAAGACGCTCGCTGTTCGGGTCAAGGGTGATTCTCAATTCCTGTCCTGAAACGACGATCATGGGTGGAACTTTTGACAAACTAGACCGGCCCCCGCTTGTCAAGAAAAAAAAGTAGTTCGTCGGCGGCCGCGGCCGGTGCAACCGCGCCGTTGACGACGGCCCTTTTCAAATCCGGCAGGGCCGCCACAATTTCCGGGTTTTTATGGAACCGGTCCTTCAAGCCTTCCTCGATCAGGGCCCACATCCAGTCCAGGGCCTGCTTCTGTCGTTTTTCCACAAACTCACCGGAAGTTTCAAAGGCCTGCTTATGGGCCAACACGGTTTCCCAGATGGCGTCGATCCCCAGTTTTTCCTTGGCGCTGCACGTCAACACCGGTGGTGACCAGGCGGGTGACACCGGGTTCAGCAGGTGCAAGGCGGTCTCATAGGCTTTCTTGGCCTGCGCGGCCTTTTCGACATTGTCGCCGTCGGCCTTGTTCACTGCCAGGGCATCGGCAATCTCCAGCACCCCCTTTTTAATCCCCTGCAGCTCATCGCCGGCCCCGGCCAGCATGAGCACCAGGAAAAAATCCACCATGGAGGCCACCGCGGTTTCGGACTGCCCCACACCCACAGTTTCGACGATGATGACATCGAACCCGGCCGCCTCGCACAGCAGCATGGTCTCGCGGGTCTTGCGCGCAACGCCGCCCAGGCTGCCCCCGGAGGGCGAGGGTCGGATAAACGCCATGGGCTCGACGCACAACTGCTCCATACGGGTTTTGTCGGCCATGATGCTTCCCCGGCTGCGGGTGCTGCTGGGATCCACGGCCAGGACCGCCAGGCGATGGCCCTGCCCGGTCAGGTACATCCCGAAGGTCTCGATGAACGTGCTCTTGCCCACGCCGGGGACACCGGTAATACCCAAACGAACCGCTTTGCCCGTGTGGGGCAGCAGGCCGTCGATGATCTCGGCCGCCATCTGCCGGTGCTCCGGCAGGCTGCTCTCGACCAGGGTGATCGTCCGGGCCAACACCAGGCGGTCGCCGGCGAGAACGCCGTCAATGTGGGCTTGGGGATTCAAGAATTTGTTTTAAGTCTTAAGTGTTAAGTGTTAAGTCAGCGCTGCCGGATTTGGCCGGCAATGTGAACATCGAACGCTCAACAGCGAACATCGAATATGGAAGCCGCTGCGCGGCTATTTTTTCTTATGGGCCGCCGCAGGCGACCCTAGTTCAAAGTTGGACGTTCAACGTTCATTGTTCGCTGTACAGGTTATCCCTATGCTTCCATCGCACTCAGTACTTTGGCCGCGGACTCGGTGATCGGGGTGCCGGGACCGAATACACCGCTGACGCCGGCGTCGTGCAGGAACTGGTAATCGCCGGGCGGAATTACACCGCCGGCCACGACCAGGATTTCGCTGCCGCCCAGTTTCTTGAGCTCCTCGATGAGCTGGGGCACCAGGGTTTTATGACCCGCGGCCAGGGAGGACGCTCCCACCACGTGGACATCATTTTCGACAGCCATCTTGGCGGCCTCTTCGGGCGTCTGAAACATGGGACTGATATCGACGTCAAAGCCCAGGTCGGCAAATGCAGTGGCCACGACCTTCACGCCCCGGTCATGTCCGTCCTGGCCCATCTTGGTCAGCAAAATCCGGGGCCGCCGGCCCTGCTTGGCTTCGAATTCGTCCGCCCGCTTGCGCAGGGAATCGATGGCATCGGTGCCCGTATATTCGGAGGCATAAATACCGGAGATACACTGGGTGGTGGCCACGAACCGGCCGAAAACCTTTTCCATGGCGTCGGAGATTTCACCCACCGTGGCCCGGGCGCGGACAGCCGGGATACAGGCTTCCAGCAAGTTGGTGCCGGATTCGGCTGCTGCGGTCAAATCGGCCAAGGCTTTTTCCACGGCAGCATTGTCACGGGCCGCCTTGAGCTCTTTCAAGCGCTGGATCTGCTCGTCACGCACGGCTTCGGACACTTCCAGCACATCCTTCAGCGGCGCTTCCTCAATCTGGTATTTGTTTACGCCTACGATGACATCCAGCCCCTGGTCAATCCGGGCCTGTTTGCGGGCGGCCGATTCCTCGATGCGCATCTTGGGCATGCCGGTCTCGATGGCCTTGGCCATGCCGCCGAGCTCCTCCACTTCCTGGATGATCTTGCGTGCTTCGGTGATAATGCCGTTGGTCAGGGCCTCTATATAATAGGAGCCACCCAAGGGATCCACCACCTTACACACCTGGGACTCTTCCTGGATAACAATCTGGGTGTTGCGGGCGATCCGCGCGGAAAAGTCGGTGGGCAGCCCCACGGCTTCATCAAATGAGTTGGTGTGCAGGGACTGGGTGCCGCCCAGGGCCGCAGCCAGGGCTTCCAAGGTCGTCCGGATAATATTGTTGTAAGGATCCTGTTCGGTCAGGCTCCAGCCGGATGTCTGCACATGCGTCCTCAGCATCGTAGACTTGGGATTCTGGGGATTGAACGGGCTGATCAGCTCATGCCACAGAAAACGCGCCGCCCGCAGCATGGCGATCTCCATGAAAAAGTTCATGCCGACCCCGAAGAAGAAGGAAAGTCGCGGTGCGAAACCGTCGATATCCAACCCGGCATCGAGGGCCGCCCTTACGTACTGCAGGCCGTCGGCCAGGGTAAAGGCCGTTTGGAGCACGGAATTGGCGCCGGCTTCCATCATGTGGTAACCGCTGATGCTGACCGTGTTGTAGCGCGGCATGTTGTTGGAACAAAAACCGATGATGTCCGAGACGATGCGCATGGACGGTTCCGGCGGATAAATGTAGGTATTGCGGGTGAGGTACTCCTTGAGGATATCGTTCTGAATGGTACCGGAAAGCTGCTCGGTTTTAACGCCCTGCTCTTCGGCAGCAACGATATAACCGGCCAGGATCGGCAGGACCGCCCCATTCATGGTCATGGAGACACTCATCTGGTCCAGGGGAATCTGGTCAAACAGGACCTTCATATCCTCCACCGAGTCGATGGCCACGCCGGCCTTGCCGATATCACCCACTACCCGGCTGTGATCGGAGTCGTAACCGCGGTGCGTGGCGAGGTCAAAAGCAACCGAAAGGCCCTTCTGGCCCGCGGCCAGGTTGCGTCGGTAAAACGCATTGGATTCCTTGGCGGTCGAAAAACCCGCGTACTGGCGAATGGTCCAGGGACGACCGGCGTACATGGTGGCCATGGGGCCACGCGTGTAAGGCGCAAAACCGGGTAGCGTGTCGATGTGCGCCAGCCCTTCCAGATCCTCAGCAGTGTAGAGCGGTTTTACCTTGATACCTTCGGGTGTGTCCCAGTCCAGGGCCTCCAGGGGTTTGCCTCTTAGCTGTTTTTCCGCCAGCGCTTTCCAGTCGTCTACTTGTTGCTTCTCGGACATGTTGTCTCCTTTTACCAGAAGCCATCTCAAAAAAGTCTTCTTATCGGGCGACTTGTGCGGCGTAGCCTAAGGCGAAGACATAAGCCTTTGGCGAAGCCAGGTCTGGAACCAAAATCCGCTTTTTGAGATAGCTTCTCCTGTCAATAAGTTGCTAAATATCGAGTTCTTGTTGTTCTTTTCCTCCTTCTTGGAACCGGATCACTCAGCCCGGGCATTTTACCGGTACCCGGGCGGGAATCAGACTTCAGCGGCAGGATTGGCAATGGCCCGCCAGATCATATCAAACAGAAAGCTGGTTTGATCAGCCAGGCTCCCCTGCTGTCCCCGGGAAACCCACATGACAAAAGCCCTTTGGACCGTACCCAGCATGAAATCCAGCAAGACACCGGCCCGGACATCCGGGTTGAGCTGTCCCCGCGTTTGGCCTTCTTTGAGAACATCGAGATACAGGTCGATCATTTTTCGCTGCCGGAAAGATTCATCCGCCATCCAGGTTTTCATCGGGACCGTCATGAACAGGATGCGCCCCAGTTCCGGATAGCGCTCATAGTAGTCCAATTGCAACCAGAGCACCTTGCGCATCTTTTCCTTGAGATCCTGCATTCCTTTGAGATGATCAAATATACGTTCGGTCAGTGTTTCGAGCCCTTTGTCCACGAAGGCAAACAGGAGCCGTTCCTTGGATCCGAAATGATTGTAGATGGTGCTGAAGCTGATACCGGCCCGCTTGGCCACATCCCGCATGTTGGCCTTGTGGAAATCGGAACTGCTGAAAATGTCCATCACCGCGGTTTCAAGACGCTGGAGGACTTCCGGATTGATGCCGTTGAGTTCAGTCATGAGCTTATTCTAATAACGATGTTACCTTTGATAATAAAGGGTTTTACGGGTTTTTGGGGTTATATTGATGTCACGGACAGTAACATTGTTACAGCATCATTAAATGATTATAATCAGCCTGTCAACAAAAGTTTTTAGAAGCCATCTCAAAAAAGTCTTTTGGCCCAATCTCGGCGTTGAACACTGCATTTAAATCCTCAAAATATTAATAATATTCCTTCGGATCAAATGCAGCGCCACCCTTGCCTGTCCGGCGTAGCCTGGAAGGCGTAGATGGGGCATTGACCAAAATCCGTTTTTTGAGATAGCTGCGCATCCCGGTTGAAAGATAAACCGGCTTCAGGAGAGTTCCGGGAGAAGATCGCACGATGGGTAGATCAAGCTCTGGATCAGTAGTGGTTGCATCCGGCTCGGGCTTACGCCGCCAGCTCGACAAACGGCAACGAAAGCCCAGTAAATGATATGGTTAAGCAATCAATCTCTTTCACACAATTCGACCAGCACGCCGTTGGTTGCTTTGGGGTGCAGGAAGGCAATTTTGGCCCCACCGGCGCCGATGCGCGGTTTCTGGTCAATCAATTGGATCCCTTTGGCTTTGAGCTCTTCCAGGGCCTCCTCGACATTTTCGACCCGGAAAGCTACGTGCTGAATCCCCTGGCCCCGTTTTTCGATATATTTGGCCACCGGCCCGTCCGGGGACGTCGATTCCAGCAGCTCTACCTCACTCTCGCCCACCGGGAAAAAAGCCGTCGTGACCTTTTGCTCCGCCACGGTTTCATCACCTTCGAAAGGAAGCCCCAAAGCGTCCGTCCAGAAACTTTTGCCCTCTTCAATACTGTTGACTGCAATACCGAGATGATCGATCTTCAAGATTTTCATGTTGACCCCTTCTGCTCCTAATTGTCGTTTATTCGTTACCAACAACATGCGGGGCGGCAAGACGCCCGCTACCTCAGTTCGCACGGCACTGTTGATCCCTCAAATCGGGATAGATCCGCCCCACCTAGATTGCCTGCGTAAAAAGTTGGAATCGGGCATATAAAGCCAATAGAATAACGATGTTACCTTTAATGTATTCAATGTCTCCCGAGGTTTTGGAAGCACTCAAAGTTACGAATAGTAACATTGTTACAGAACCATTAAATGATTAACCGGGGTGTGTCAATAGATGTTTTTATTCCGGATTGAAAAATGAATCCGTTTCGGGGAGCGCAAGCCGCTGTTTACGGTTGATTCCTGGCTACTGTGGAAGCATTGATTTGAGATAGCTTCTACTTGAATTTTTCAATCGCCCGCTTAAAGCCGGGCATCGCATTGACGATCGTGTTGTCATCGCAGCAGAACGCGATTCTGAAATGCCCCGGGCCCGCAAAACCACTGCCCGGCACAACCAGGATCAATTCTTCCTGCAAAGCTTTTACGAACTTGACGTCATCTTCAATCGGTGTGCGGGGGAAAAGGTAAAACGCGCCTGTCGGTTTGGTAAACTCATATCCGCATTCGGCCAGGCCATCGCACAGCATATCACGTTTGCGCCTATACTCCCCGATATCGACGCTCAATCCCTGCATGCACGCAACCACTCTCTGCATCAAGGCCGGTGCATTGACATACCCGAGGATGCGATTGGTCAGCGTCATGCCGGCCATCAGACTGTCTTTATGGGTGGCCGCCGGATTAACGGCCGCAAATCCGATGCGTTCACCCGGAATCGATATATCTTTTGAATACGAGGTCCCGATCACGCTATCCGCATAACACTTGAAAATACTGGGAACCTTCGCGTCATCGTAAATAATCTTGCGGTAAGGCTCATCGGATAACAGGTAGATGGTCCGCCCAAACTCCCGGCCCTTGCTTGTCAGTAAATCCCCCAGCGCCTTCAGGCTTTCCTCGGAATAGATCTGACCGGTAGGGTTGTTGGGCGAATTGATAATCAACGCCTTGGTTTTGGGCGTAATGGCATTTTCAAGCGCTGCCAGGTCCAGCGTAAAGTCCGGATGGGTGGGCACCATCTTCAAAACACCACCATGATTGTCGACGTAAAACATGTACTCAACAAAGCAGGGGGTCGGCGTGATCACCTCGTCGCCCGGATCCAAAAGTGCTTTGAGCATGACATTCAAGGCCCCCGCGGCGCCGCACGTCATGATAACGTCCTTGTTTGAAACCGTCACTTCCTGCTCCTGGGTCAGGTACTCGGCTACACTGTGGCATACCTGCGGGTAGCCGGCCTGGGGCATGTAGCAGTGATCCCCCAGGCCGCAGGAATCGACCGTATCGCGAAGCACTTCATTGAATTTGTCCGGCGGCGGCAGGTTGGGGTTGCCCAGGCTGAAATCAAATACATTTTCCGCACCATGTTCCGCCTTCAGGCGCGCTCCCTCTTCAAACATTTTCCTTATCCAGGACGACTTGTTCATGAACGCTTCGATTTTTTTCGCAACTGTCATACGGTCCGCTCCTTCATTCGATGTGGTTCACACTGAGACCTGGGGACGCAGTCCTCCCAGGCAAGGATATACGGTGCGGCGACGAGAACCTGCGCCGCATTGGAAAGAATATGATGATCGGCTCACCGCAACGGGCCTCCGGAAATGTTTTCCAGGAGATTATCCGTCGGCCGGTTCGACCGCTTTAATTTCAGGAATGGCCTGCTTCAGGGTGCGTTCAATCCCGTTGCGCAGGGTCATCTGGGACATGGGGCATCCGGCACAGGCGCCCTGGAGCCGGACTGTGACAATACCGTCCTGTACATCCACCAACTCCACATCACCGCCGTCAGCCTGCAACATCGGCCGGACTTTATCTAAAACCGCCTGTACTTTTTCTTTCATTTTCTTCTCCCGGGTTCACTGGAATGATTGGTCTGAACAGAAGTGGTTTCAAAGCCTCCCCTAGAACTCAATCTCGGCGTTGGGCACTCGGTTCAGCACGAAGTGAAGCTCCCGCGCTATCCTTGAAATATCCAATGTATTCCTCCGGTTTAAACCCCGCGGCCGCCTTGACCTTGAGCCCGATTGAAGGTTTTGAAATCGCTTCTTGGAAAATAAGGGTTAAATTCAAAAAAGTCAAAAGGAACTCGATGCAGAACCACTGTTATCAACCGAAATATTTCTCTTTCGATAAAATGCCTGGCGAAAATCCGCAAACTCGTCCCGGCTGATGGCCCCCCGTATATCCGCCATCAGCTTCAGGTAGTAATGGATGTTGTGCAGGGTGTTCAGCCGGTAGGCGAGCAGTTCCCGGGTTTTGTACAAATGCCGCAAGTAGGCCCGCGAATAGTGTCGGCAGGTATAGCAGGTACAACCCGCTTCGATCGGGTCGGTATCCGTGCGAAACCTGGCATTGGCGATGTTCAGCGTCCCGCCGGCGGTAAACAACTGGCCGTTGCGCGCATTCCGCGTGGGCATGACGCAGTCGAACATGTCCGCCCCTAACGCTACCAGTTCCACCAGGTCTTCCGGCGTACCCACCCCCATGATGTATTTGGGTTTCTCGGCGGGCAGCAGGGGCAGGGTGAAATCCGCCATCTCTCTCATCAAATCGATCGGTTCACCCACGCTCAGCCCGCCGATGGCAAACCCCGGAAAATCAAAGGCGGTCAACTGGGCGGCGGAGCGCTCGCGCAGATCTGTAAACATGCCGCCCTGCACGATACCGAACAGGTTATTTGGGGGGCGACGGTTCTTTTCCCAGAAATCGTAACAACGAGCGGCCCAGCGGGTGGTTAGCTCAAGTGCCGCCTCAGCCTCTGTGTGGGAAGCCGGATACTGGATACATTGGTCCAGGCACATCATGATATCGGAATCGAGGCCCAGTTGAACCTCGATCGATTTTTCAGGCGTCAGGGTATGCCGGGAACCGTCCACGTGCGATTGAAAAGTGTAGCCTTCCTCGGAAATCCTGGAAAGCTTGGCCAGCGAAAAGACCTGGAACCCGCCGCTGTCCGTCAGGATAGGCCCGTCCCAATGCATGAACCGGTGCAGCCCCCCAAAAAGATCGATTACCTCACAGCCCGGACGCAGGTATAAATGGTAGGTGTTGCCCAGTATGATCTGTGCCCCGCAGTCGGTCAGCTCTTCCGGGGACAAGGCCTTGACGGTCCCCAGCGTACCGACGGGCATAAATATAGGCGTCTTGATGACGCCGCGGGAGGTTTCGAGCTGTCCGGTGCGGGCTCGGCAATCTGAAGATTGTTCTTTTATTTCAAAGTTCATAAATTTTTAGTTTTAAGTCTTAAGTTTTAGGTTTTAGGTTTCAATGATTTAATCAGTGCATGCAACTTAATAGAAATTTGTTTTAGGTCCTCAATAAATTGCTGCGAAAGAGATTCCTCTAAAAGACCTATGCGTGTGGCTATATAAACCTGTGTCCGCAGTTCTGCAGCCGAGCCTTTAGATATATGCAGAAATCTGACAAATTCAGCATCTGAACCTCGTTCTGCGCCTTCAGCTATGTTGGACGCTATGGAAACTGCTGCTCTGGTCATTTGATCCTTTAGGCCGAAATCTCTCCAACCCTCCAACCCTCTATATAAATTCACGGTGAAACGGCAGGCACTTTGCCATACTTCAAGATTTTCAAAAGAGTGATAAGCCAAAAGGCATCCTTCCAAATTAATTGGTTTTCTTAACACTTAAAACTTAAGACTTAAAACTAACTGATCATCATCGCGTCACCATAGCTAAAAAACCGGTATTTCTTTCTCACCGCCTCACGGTAGGCGTTCAAGATCCGCTCCCGTCCGGCAAAAGCCGACACCAGCATGAGCAGGGTGGATTCCGGCAAGTGAAAATTGGTAATCATGGCATCGATAAGACTAAACCGGAAACCGGGATATATATATAGGTCACAGGCACCACTTCCCGGTTGAACGCGGCCGGTACCATTGGAAACGTATTCAAGGGTACGTACGCTGGTGGTGCCAACCGCTACTACCCGGTGTCCGGTGCTGCGGGCCCGGTTGATGCAATCAGCCGCTTTTTTTGGAATGTGGTAAATTTCCGAGTGCATCTTGTGCTCGCGAATATCCGCCACCCTGACAGGCAGAAAGGTGCCGTAGCCAACATGCAGGGTGATTTCAACTATTTCAACGCCCTTATCTGATATTGCATCCAATAGTTCGCGGGTAAAATGAAGACCGGCGGTGGGCGCCGCAATGGCACCTCTTTCAGAAGCGTAAACCGTTTGGTATGCTTTCCGGTCATCACAAGGTGGCTGGGTATCGGGAGATCGATCTATATAAGGCGGCAACGGCATAAAGCCGGTCTGATCCAAAGTCGCCCCCAATCCATCGCGACTGGTAAACGTTACCGCGTATATCCCATCTGAAAAAGAGTTCACCTCTGCAGACAATCCATTGTTAAAATAGAGAATTGTTCCAGGGCGACATTGCTTGGAGGCCTTTATCAGGCATTTAGCCGACTGCTCGTCAGGACCCGAATGGCTTTTAGCCAGGTCGGCGTACTCCAGAACCAACACCTCGACCTTGCCACCCGTCAATTTCTGGCCATAGAGCCGCACCGGCGTCACTTTTGTATTGTTTATCACCAGGACATCACCTGTCTGCAACTCATCGCCGATATCGTGAAACCGCTCGTGTTGCCATTCGCCCGTCTCCCGGCCCACCAGCATAAGCCGTGAGTGATCCCGCTTCTCCTCCGGCAACTGAGCGATCAGTATATCGGGCAGATCAAAATTATAATCTTTGAGTGAATACATGCTAAAAACTAAAAAGAAAAAATAGAAACCAAACATCGAACATTCAACATCGAACGTCCAACTCTCAACTTTGGAACGCCTTCGGCGGCTTTTTTAATCAGGCGATTATTGAATTCGGTTCCTGTTTGCGGTGTTTATGTTAGCAACAAATATTTTTATGAGCTCTTCACTTTCCCTTATGAATTCATTTAGTTCAGCCTCTTTCAATAGTTGTGCTTTTTCTATCAGATCCAACCATCTTTTGGTTTCCCGTAACTCTTTTAAACAAATTCTTAATTTGTGGATAAAATCTTTTTGTGACTCGGCGGCCTGGGCTTCCCCATGATTAGCAAAAGGTGAAGTCCCTGCTTTTATCAGTTGCCCAGCGATATGATTACCAACCCTGGTATTCGGAAGCGCTTCAACTATTTTAATGATACCCGCTGAGAAATCCAGCAGCCTCTCTTCTAAGTTAAATTCTATATTGGTCATATGTACTTAAAATTATTAATTTTCCTAAAATGATAAGCGAAGCGTAATCCGCATTCGATATTCAGTGTTGAACGTTCGATGTTCAATGTTCAAATCTTTTTATTTCATCGTGTCCCCAGATAAACCAAAAACAAACCGGTCAGCATCATGACAAACCCGAACCCTCGCAGGGACCTGTCCGGCATTTCAAACAATTTTTGCACCATTATCCGCATCTTGTCGGGTATGGCGAAATAGGGCAAGCCCTCGAATATCAAAACCATTCCAATGACACACAGAAAAAAGTCCATTTTCACACTCCCGGCTGTTTTCGACGGCAAAAGCACTGACAACCTATCAGGTGGGAGGTATACCCGCAGGCCCTGCCAAAGTCAAAATAAACGTTGACTAATAGGCTAATATTGTACAGATATATAAGGTAAAATCGATGAATTCGAAAGCATTCGAGTTCATCGATTTTAGTTTTGGGTCGTATGTGCTATGTGTTAGGACATCTCAAAAACAGTGGCCCAAACCGGGATGCATAGCCTATCCAGACCGACGGTCAATTGAAACTAGGCTTAAAACTTAACACTTAAAACTTAAAACATTCATTTATGCAGTTCGAACCTGTCATCGGGCTGGAGGTTCACGCCCAGCTGAAAACCCGCACCAAGATTTTCTGCGGCTGCTCCACCGAGTTCGGCGCGCCGCCCAACACCCACGTCTGTCCGGTGTGCCTGTGCATGCCCGGGGTGCTCCCTGTATTGAATAAAAAGGTGGTTGAATATGCCATGCTCATGGCGCTGGCCACCGACTGCTCCGTTGAGGCGACCAGCCGTTTCGCCCGCAAGAACTATTTTTATCCGGACCTGCCCAAGGGCTACCAGATTTCACAGTACGAACTGCCCATCGCCCTCAATGGCCATATCGATATCGATATCGACGGCCATGCCCGGCGTATCGGCATCACCCGCATCCACATGGAAGAGGACGCCGGCAAATTGAACCACGACCCCAACCGGCCGATCAGCCATGTCGATCTCAACCGCACCGGTGTCCCCCTGATCGAAATCGTGAGTGAGCCCGATATCCGCAGCCCCGAGGAGGCTGGTGCTTACCTGCGCCAGTTGCGCTCTATTATAAGGTATGTGGACATCTGTGACGGCAACATGGAAGAGGGCAGTTTCCGTTGCGATGCCAATATCTCTTTACGCCCTAAAGGAGCGGAAGCCTTCGGCACCCGCACGGAACTGAAAAACCTCAACTCTTTCAAACACGTCGAAAAAGCCCTGCAGTACGAGATCCTGCGCCAGCAGGACATATTGCTGGACGGTGAAGACGTCGTGCAGGAAACCCGGCTGTGGGACCCGGACCGCAACCGATCCAATTCCATGCGCGGCAAGGAAGAGGCGCATGATTACCGCTATTTTCCTGATCCGGACCTTTTGCCGCTGGTCATCGATGACGAATGGATCACACGGATGAAAGCCACCCTGCCGGAACTGCCGGCAGCCAAGAAAGCGCGCTTTGTGGAACAATACGATTTGCCCGGGTATGATGCCGGGGTGCTGACCACCAGTCGCAACCTGGCGGACTATTTCGAGGCCTGCGTCGGCCATCATTCCAGCCCGAAGCAGTTGAGCAACTGGATAATGGGCTCTCTGTTGGGACTGCTCAACGCCGAGGACAAAAGCATCACCGCATCCCCGATATCCGCCGAGCACCTGGCCGCCCTGGTCCGTTTGATTGACGACGACACGATCAGCGGCAAAATTGCCAAGCAGGTGTTCGACGAGATGGCGGCCACCGGAGAAGCGCCGGACAGCATTGTCCAAAAAAAGGGCCTGGTCCAGATGTCCGACACCGGCGAACTGGAACAGATTGTAGATACAGTCCTGGCGGAGAATAGCGCCCAGGTGGATCAGTACCGCGGCGGCAAGACCAAAGTTTTTGGTTTTTTTGTCGGTCAGGTCATGAAAGCCACCCGGGGGCAGGCCAACCCCAAAATCGTCAACGACCTGTTAAAACATAAATTGGATGAATAGGAATCATATGTCTTTAAGATCTATTTTTAAATATGCCGTCCTTACTATGTTCCTGGCCACGGCCATTTCCGGACCACTACTCCAGGCCGCCGAAACCCGGCCCTATCGAGTTGCCATCGTCCCTTTTACGATCAACGCGGAAAAAGATTTAACGTATCTACGCAACGGTATTGCCGACATGCTGACCTCCCGCCTGTCCTGGGAAAACAAAGTCCAGGTCCTGGGCCGCGAGCAGACCGTAGCCGCCGCCAAACAGGCTACCGGTCCGCTCAATGAAATCCAGGCCCAGATTCTAGGCGCCAAACTCCAGGCGGATTATGTCCTTTTCGGGAGCCTGACCATCTTTGGCAACAGTATCAGTATGGACGCTAAAATGGTCGATGTATCCGGAGAGCGACAAACCCTCTCTTTTTTCAACCAGGCCGAAGGGATGGGCAAGGTCATTCCCCAGATCAACCGGTTTGCAACCGATATCAACGCCACGGTGTTCGGCCGCCAGATGGCCGCTCCGGTGGCCCTGGGGCCGGCAAGGACGGCACCGGCCGCCTCAGGCCCTGCTGCAGCCCGACCTACTCAGACGCACGATGTCCACGCGCATCCGGAAAAACTCCTTGAGGGCGGCATCAAACCGGAGGCTTCGCCCCAGACATCTGCCGGGGGAGCCCCTTTTGCGCTTGCCCAGCCGGAAAACAACCAGCAAAGCAGCAATTTGAACCCGGCTTTCATCACCCAGGCAAACACCGGCAGGGTCAACGCAAATTTCTGGAAAGGCCCTCTCTTCAAACACCTGCTCAGCGGAATGGAAATCGGGGACGTAAACAATGACGGCTTAAATGAGCTGGTCACCGTCACTCCAAAATGGGTTTATATTCACCAGGCTAGCCAGGGGCGGTTCCGTAAAGTATTTGAGTATCAACGCGACGCTTTCGCCTTGAATTTGAGTGTCGATCTGGCAGACATAAATGGCAACGGAACCCCAGAAATATTCATTACGGGATTGACCAGCCAGCGCACCGCGATGAACTCCATTGTCCTTGAATTCAACGGCCAGACGTATGCCGTGATAGCAGACAAGCAACCTTACTATTTTAGGGCCATCAAACACCCTATCAAAGGAAACGTCCTTTTGGGACAAAGGCAAATTCTTGAGAGCGATACACCCTTCGATACAGAAATCGCGGAGCTCGGTTGGGTTGGTGGTGAATTAGACACCCTCGATCGGGTTGTAAAACCCAAACTGGCCAACGCACTGGGCACCGCCTGGGGTGATATCCAGAATGACGGCGGCGAGACCATCGTCGCATATGACAAATTCGATAAACTGCAAATTCTACGCACGGCCGGAGAATCCGTATGGCAGGGGCAAGAAAAATATGGCGGCAATTTACAACACATTCTGGGTGAAAAAAATGACCAGGATGTCCATCCTTTGCCGTTTTACCTGCCAACGCGCCTTAGAGTGGCCGACCTTGATAAGGACGGCCAATACGAGGTTGTCCTGTTTAAGAACAAAGCGTTTGCAGGTGGCAAGTTAGAGAGATATCGTAGCTATTCCTCAGGCTATATAGAGGCCTTGATGTGGGATGGTGGTGGCCTTGCCAGCATTTGGAAAACCCGCAAGATAACCGGCCGCATCCAAGATTTCGCCGTTGGCGATCTCAATAACGACGGCACCCAGGAGCTGGTCGTCGGAATCGTCATGAAAGAAGGCCGGGTGGTAGCCACGAAGCCACAAAGCACGCTCATGGCCTATGAACTCAGCCAGAAAAAATGATGGCTGGTTACAGACGCTGAATCAAAAAAACGTTCCCCTGCAGGCCGGAATTGGTGTAACCTGATCCCGCCGTCGCCACTGGATTCGCACTTAGGGCTACGCTACTTCTTCCGATTACCTCCCCTTTACATAAACCAACTTGCGCGCTTAGATCGACTTCTGTAAAGCTTCCTGACCCGGAGGGCCAGGCTTTGGGTTGTCCCTGAAAGGGGCATCACTTCAAAAACACACTGGCAAAAGCATGCATCACGCGACCCACCATTAATAATCTAAGTAGCGGGAAGTGCAGCTCGCCTGCCAGAGGCGCAAAGGCGCTGAGACGTCCTCCATAATCTGAAAATCAATGCAAGGTCCCGCGAAGTCGTCGGAAAACAAACACCAGGGCTTGGTCGCACTACAGTGCGATAAACCCTTTAGAATTTCAAGGCTGAAAAGACCCTTTGGTCTTATCCCGCGTCTTGTCCGGCGTAGCCAGAGGCGAAGACGGAAGCGGGAAACTATTCAAGGTTTCCCAGCTGAGCTGGACTGTTCATTTGGTTCTTCATTGGAGGAAGACGTCTCTGCGCCTTTGCGCTTGTCCGGCGAAGCCATTGCGAAGACTGGTCTCTGCGCGAGAATATTGCTTTTATGGCATAGCCAACTATCTCTGACCTGGTTCTGAGCACCAGGTTTTAGTGACGGAATAAAGAAAACGACCGATAGTTTACCTGATTTTTGTGAGGTTTTCTGGTTTTCGATCTCCATAGGCACAGAACTAAAGGGGCCCGCTGTAATCGTATCAATCGACACGCATTTCTTTGGTTGTGCAACCAAGGGTTTGCCTGTTGCCATCTGAGCAGTTTTGGAGGGGTTATCAACATCAATGCAAGCGTCTATTATCACAGGCTGTGAACCGGTAGCTCGCCTGCTGCAGCTTGCTGTTTCACCATGGAAGCAAACAAAAAGCCCGGGGCAGAACCCCGGGCTTTTGTTACAGCAATTGGACTTCTGAGTCAGAGACTTAGAAGTTGATCTGCCATTTGGCACCAATGTAGGACGTACCACCAAGGTCGGTCGTAACGCCGCCGGTCTTGGACTCGCCGTTGTCAATCTTGGAGTATTCCGGAATCAGGTGTACGCCAGGAGCCAAGGAGATGTCGACCTGGACGTAGTAAGCATTACGCTCAATTTCGGTTTTGGCAGCAAGATCATTCTCAGTCATCTGTGCACCATAGCCAGCTTCGAGGGTATACATGTCACTGATTTTGAAACCAGCATTAAGCATGTACTCCATGTAGGTGATGTCTTTCATTTCAGTACCAACCAAAGTGGATACCTGGCCGGTACCGGCCAGACCGTATTCCGTGGGATTGGAACCCGCGGAAATACCTAAACCAACAAATGCCGGACCAAAGTTAACTTTACCTTTGAGACCGTAAATGATCGAGGTGACATCCGTGGTCGCAGTGGAGGTCGTGCTGTACTGGACATCATAGGTCTGGTAGCCGAGGAAAGGCTCAACCCAGAACATGTCGGTGGCGAAGCGATAGGCCAACTCAATTTTCGGCAGGGTAACATCTACATCGCCCGCTACCGGTGCGGCACCTACACCGTACACTGCCTCACCGCTCGCTGTTAGGCCTGTTGCCACAGCCGCAGAGCTCAGAGCAGCAGTAGTCGGTGCCAGAAAACCAATTTTGAAACCGCCGAAGGTCAGGCGGATTTGGTCCTGACGGCTCTGGAAGATGCTACCATAACCCAGCAGGCCCTGGCCCTGATTAGCAGCCTGATTGGACAGCAGGTTGGTGAGAATGGCCCAGGTGTGACCAACGAGCAGAGAGCCGGCGCCGAAGTTCCAGGTACCGGTCAGGTGACGAATACCAACGTTGTTGGTGCCACCAGAGGCTTTGGAGCCGACCGAAACTTCGATGTGACCGGCGACGTCGCCAGAGCTACCTTTACCGCCGAAACGGGAGTTGTTCTGCATCAACCAAACGGTTTCGGTATCGCCTTCAGTTGCAGTAGCACTGACGGCTTCCTTGTCTCTGTCTGCGCTAAAAGTCTGGAAACGGGTGTTTCCATAAAAGTTCCAGTCAGCAGCCATCAGCGGTGCAGTAAACGCGAAAACCATGGCTACTGCTAGAAAACATACAAATAATTTCTTCATCTTTTAATTCCTCCTTAATGGATTAAATGTCGTCATGACGATAGAACTATTGTAACCTGATAATACTTGTACCGGCCGGTTGCTGCCGGCCCCGAACCACCTCCTTTCCTGGCGAATGGGCTTCGTCCCTAAGAAGCCCAGGCAGCCAAAGTCATACAATTATACATAATAACGAAACTCTTGTACCAACCCGACTTTTAAAAGTCAAGGTTTTTCTATGATTTATACGTTCTGTGACTCCCTGATAATTCTGGGAATTTTAGTCCTCCACGTGTTGAGGCACACTTAGGCCGAAAACCACGTGAATGTTAAAATCGCAATGATCACACTATAGATGTCGGGCGAACCCATGGCGGATTGCCGAATCGATACCTAATAAAATTAGAAGAGAACCCTAACGGGATTGAAAAACATGAACATAGGTCTGCATAAATAGGGAGGTCCCAGGGTCGGATAGCCATTTTTATCAGTGTGCATAAGGGTTCGCGGAATGTCAAGTCAGTTATAGCACAAAAGCTCAAAGCGCTGGATTTCAATCTTCACGCCTTAAACATTGTACTGGTAAGCGGCTTCAATAAGGCCATGCACCGATGTTGCTGCGCCTCAAAAGGCCTTATCAATCCCGGCATCTCAGATTTACCTAAACGTTAAGATTGCCCTTTAAAAATTGCAGCAATCATGCTATGGTTACGCGATAATTCAGGCTCTGAATATCGATTATTTAATAAATCTAATTAAATCGGGAACGACGAATCCAGATGCGCTTTAAGTTCAACCGACTGTTACTCTGCTCTTTATCAGCAATCCTATTGATATCCTTAGCCCCACCCGCAACGGCAACCGACCTGAAACAGGTCCTGATTCTGCCGTTTACCATAAATGCCGAAAAAGACCTCACCTACCTGAACCGGGGCATGGTTTCCATGCTTTCTTCACGGCTGTACCAGCAGGACCGGGTAGAAATTCTTACCGGCAAAAAAAGTGTTCCCAACCATGCGGCCGCCTTGAAGGTGGCCGCCGACCGCAATGCCGATTATGTTATCTTCGGTAGCATCACCGTGTTCGGCAAGAGCGTCAGTACCGACCTGAAGTTGCTTGACGTGGAAAATGAAACCACAGCCGTTGCTTTCAGCCGGGCCGGAACCAAGAAAGGCGCGGTCATTTCCCATATCGACCAGTTCGCCGCACAGGCCAAGCCGCTTTTATTGGGCAGCGGGAAGCCACCTGCGGCCATTGCTCCTGCGGCTCCAGCCCCGGTGCCCGTCGTGGTTCCGGTCGCGCCCCAGCCGGCGGCACCAACGCCACCGGTAGTCGCCGCCGCACCCACTGCAACCAAGCCGGCACGTCCTCCCGAATGGAAAAGCGAACGTTTTAAAAAGGGCGTAATCTCGCTGGCCGCCGGCGATATCGACCAGGACGGCAAAATCGAGGTGGTAATGGCCACCAAACGCGATGTCCTAATTCGCCGGTACGAAAAGGGCCGCCTCATAACGGTAGCTGAATCGAAAGGCTCCCGGCATCTGACCCTGATGGGTGTCGACGTACTCGATCTGAATAAGAATGGCCGCCCTGAAATTTACGTCACCTGTCGGCTGCGCGACGGCGAACTGCGCTCATACGTTCTGGAGTGGGCCAACGGAAGCCTGGTGAAAATAACCGATAACCTCAACTGGTATTTCCGTGCCGTTCGCATTCCCGGGCAGGGCAATCTCCTGCTGGGCCAGAAACGCGGCACCATCACTGGCGGCAGCAATTTTGCCTCTTTAGATGAGCCCACTGAACTTTTCCTTGCCGGAATTCATACCCTGCGCTGGCAGGGTGACAAACTTGTCCAAGACCAGCGCCAGGAACTGCCCCAGGGTATGAAAGTGTACGGCTTTTCCTGGGGTGATATTCGCGGAAAAGGCCAGCAGCAGGTTGTCATGCTAATGGACGACTACCGCATGCGGGTATTGGACCGCAGCGGCCGCAAGGAGTGGACCAGCGCGGAAAAATACGGCGGCAATGCGGCCTTTATCGAATTTAAGACCGGCGCGGATTTATCGGAAGTGGGCCGCTACTATCTTCCCCAGCGGGTCCATCTCGAAGATTTCGATGGGAGTGGTAAACTGGAAACCATTGTCGTCAAAAACAGGGATTCAGCCCGTAATCTGGTCGGACGGGTTAAATTATATAAAAGCGGCACGGTTGCCTGTCTTTACTGGGACGTGGTCGCTCTGAAAGAAAAATGGACGGCTGAAACGGCGGCAGGTTATGTCAGTGACGTAGCCGTAGCGGATATGGATGGCGATGGAGCCCGGGACGTGGTGTTTGCCGTAGTTGGATCCGGTGACCTGCTGGACTTCGATAAAGCATCGTCATACCTGACAATCAAGTGGAACGATTCAAAGTGAGGTGGTAAAGACCAATAAGCCTGCCGGCCAACGAGTGATGAAAGGTGTTGAATTTCTGCTTCCGGCTGTACTATAGTCATGCAAAGCGCATCTTAGCGATTAGATCACAGGGCACCAACTGCAGAATATACAATTAAAACCGGGGCAGTCATCAGCCCGGGAACCGGAAACGGTCATTAGAACCGCAAAATGGAGTTTACATTGGTCCTGTCGCCTAGCTTAGATAGTGGCGGCAGGGTGAATTTAAGGAGCATTGGGGTAAATCTTCAAACCGCACATGCGGACAGACCACCGATGGGAGGTGATACGAAAGAAGATTTGTTGGGGGAAAAGCACAACCCTTTTGTAGTTAGTAATTCTTTAAGGAGGAAAACAGATGAAGAAATGCTTGTTAGCAACCATGGTCATCGGCCTTGCCTTGCTCTGCGCGGCTCCGGTCATGGCGTTGGATGTCGACTTCTCGGGTGAATTCCGCCTGAGGGGGGTGAACCACGACAACATCGCCCTGTCCGATCCCAAGTCCGCGTCCCAGGCCTGGTATGACACCCGGGCCCGGATCAAGACCACGTTCAAGGTCAATGACAACGTCTCGTTCATCACCCGTTTCGACGCTCTGGATAATCGCAAGTTCGGTTCGCAAAATACCGATACTGCTCGTCCTGATTACCAGAACTATCAGAACTTCGATTTCGATATCGCTTATGCCATTGTCAAGACACCTTACGGTGCGTTTCTCGGCGGCCGGATGATCGGTTCCCAGTGGGGGCCATCCCCAATGGGCGACAGCAACCTGAAGGGTAAAGACCGCATCCTGTGGTATGTCCCGATAGACAAATTATCATTCGGTGCATATGCTGAAAAGAGTTTCGAACAGGACTCAAATGGATATAGCGGCAGAGCAGATGCAGATAACGACAAGTACACCGGATTTATCCAACACAAGGGAGAAAACTTCCAGGTTGGTCTGCTTGCTTCGCTTTATGATTTCCGGGCGTTTCCGACCATGCGGGACACCCTGAATTTCAAATTTCTCTACAATGACTTTCAAGCGAAATCTGCTGCAGCTACTACGGCCAGAGGCCTCTTCACTGGGACGTATGCAGCATTTGCAGGCAGCTTTGGCACGTTAGCTGCCGCTACCGACCTCAATACCGTCGGCGGCGCGGGAAGCCTTAATCTTTTGCAATCGGACGCTCTAATTGCGGAAGGCTCCGCTGCTGCGGCTGGATCAAAGGTCCTGAATGGTTTTGCAAATGTCGAAGCCAAGGCCTTCATTCTTGATCCTTACATCTCGGGGAACTTCGGGCCGTTCAGCTACTTCGGCGAAGTGATCTACGCTTTTGGTGATGCCGAATACTCGGACAAGAACCATCCCAACATCATCAACACCAATGATATTGATGTGGATGCCCTGATGTACCATGTGGAGGGTAAGTTTAAATTCGGGCCGGCCGCGCTCCGGGGTGGTTACTGGTTTATGTCGGGTGGATAACAACACCGATGACAACGAGATGAATGCCATCGGCTACATCGAGAACAACCGGGACATGAATATTCTCCTGATCCTGACCGGGAACGTCCATGAACTGGGTACCTACAACACACTGGGGGGTCTCGGTAACTTTTCGGCCGATGCTACCGGTACAACTGCAGGAACAGGTACCCTTGCCACAGCCGGTGGTAAGATTATTTATGTGGGTCTCGGATGGGATGTCATGGAAAACCTCCATATCGACGTAGCTTATGGCAACGCCAAAGCCGACAAACCACCGGGAACCAATCTGATTAACGACGCAACAGGGGCCAACTACACCTCTGATTGGGACGAAGACGTTGGAAATGAATACGACTTAACCATCAAGTGGACGCCCATGGAAAACCTGGAGTACAAGATCATGGGTGGGTACCTGGATGCCGGCGACTTCTGGAAACGGGGGAGCACCACAGCCAAAATCGACAATATGTACACCCTGTTTCACGCTTTGACCGTCACGTTCTAGACGTCACTCAGAAGCGCAAACGTAAACTAAAGCCCCGAATCTTAATGATTCGGGGCTTTTTGTTTACAGAGCGCATGGGGCATAGAGCATAGGGTTAAACCCAAGAGCATAAAGGTCTAAGAAATGCTATCAATAAAATTATGGAATTTCACCCTTACCCTATGTGCCATACTCCAGGTCCTATTCATTCGGCTTTCGGTCGGATCACACAATCCGTTTGAACAGCTTTTCAAGTTCTTTCACCGACCATTTGATCCAGGTAGGACGACCGTGAGGGCAGTGGGAAGGATTATCACAGCCGTCAAGCTGCTGCAACAAGACCTTTGATTGTTCAATGGTCAATGCCTGGTTGGCACGGATGACACTGTGGCAGGCCATAAGTTCAATGCAAGGATCGAGTATTCTCCCGGGGTCGTCGGGTATGCCAACTTCAACATACTTTTCTACAATCTCTCGAACCAGGGGTGCGGCTTCGGCCCCTGCCAACAAAGCCGGTACGGAACTGATGACATAGGCATTGGTGCCGAACGGTTCGATTTCAAATCCCACACGTACCAGCGCAGACAGCAATTTATCCAGGGCGGCCGCCTCCCGGTAACCCAGTTCGAGGGTTTCCGGCATCAAAAGCCTCTGGGCCGGCGCCTGCGTTTGGGCGGCGGCCCGCTTCAATTCTTCGAAGGCCACTCGTTCATGCGCGGCGTGTTGATCGATGAGCACCAGACCCTGGGCGGCTTCGCACACGATATAGGTATCATAAAATTGCCCGATCACTTTGAGTTCGGAAAACGGACTTGATGCCCACAGTTGGTTCTGCCCACCAACTACCTGACTTGTTTCGGACAGGTCCGGCGTTCTAGACTGTTGTAAAGACGGCCTCGAAGTCTCTATCGAATCCGGTGCCGGTGCCGTCTCCATATGAGGTATCTGCTGATCCTTCGAGCCCCGTTTACGTTCAAAGGCAGCTGGTTGTTCTGACACCTGCCGGTCTATTTTTGCGGGAGGTCGGTTTTCAAAATAACGATTATCGTTTTTGCTGGAAGGCGGCGGTGATGCCGGCCGGTATTCCCACCCGGAGCGGTCCGCTGCCTGCAGGGCAGTGGCAACAGCATTTTCAATGGCATCATGCACACCCTTTTGATCTGCAAACCGCACCTCATGCTTGGTGGGGTGGACGTTGACATCCACCTGGTCAGGCGGCACCTTTACAAACAGCGCGGCCACCGGGAAACGCCCTTTCATAAGCCGTCCTGAAAAACCGGCAATCACAGCATGCCGGATCACCCTGTCCTTCACAAAGCGGTTATTAACATAGATGTAGATGCTTTGCGACGTACTTCGAGAGTTCCGCCCGGAGAGAATCCAGCCGGTGACCTTGACTCCGGGGCCGGAACCGTCTACCGATAACAGGTCCTCCCTGACTCCGGTGCCGAGCACATCCGCAACCCGCAGGGCCGGATCGGATGATGCCGACCATTCCTTGACCGCCTTGCCATTGTGCCGGAGTTGGAAACGGACGTCAGGACGGCCCATGGCAATGCGGGCCAAGGTATCAGCCACATGCCCCATTTCGGTGGGCACGGTCTTCAAAAACTTGCGCCGGGCCGGTGTATTGAAAAATATCTGTTTGACAGTGATCATGGTGCCCGAGGGCGCCCCAACCTCTTCGACGGTTCTTATCTTACCACCGTCCACAAATATCCGGGTGCCGATATCCGCCGCAGCCTGCCGGGTGATCATCTCGAACTTGGATACCGCCGCAATGCTGGGCAGGGCTTCACCCCGGAAACCTAAGGTATTAATCGCAAAGAGATCCTGGTCCGTGAAGATTTTGCTGGTCGCATACCGCTCCAGCGACAGCAAGGCATCGTCGCGGTTCATACCTTCGCCGTTGTCCGCCACGCGGATCAATGCGCGTCCGCCGCTTTTCACTTCGACGGTGATCCGGTCGCTGTTCGCATCCAGGGCATTTTCGACCAGCTCCTTCACCACCGACGCCGGCCGTTCCACCACCTCACCGGCGGCAATCTTGTTGGACAGGTTTTCAGGCAGGATTCTTATTTTGGACATATAATATTCTCTTATAGTACTAGTCGCGGTGGGGCAACGCGCTCACAAAGTTTCAAATAGATCGAAATCAGGTATTTTGAAGAGCCCGCGGAAATTGAATCTCTCGTGGGAGCGGCATCTTGCCGCGATTAACCTGTCAAGTTATCACCCAACGGACCATTTGCAAAACCAGTGCGGGTAGTCACGATAATCCAGAACAATTCCTTTTCGAACTGGATTGTTCAGGCAATGATATATTGTCTCGCTAAGGTCCTCATCTTTCCTGACGGCGTGATCGTGGTATTGCGCTTGCCAAATACTACCCTCTCTTTTTAGAGTCTTATTAATGCTCTTTGATGTAAAGCTCTTCAAGCTATGCATTAGTTCAGGCAAAGTTCCTGTATTTAATGTGGCAACGAAATGCAAATGATCAGGTATTATGACATAGGCGATAAGTTCGATTCGATCTCTATCGTGAAGCCATTTTAGAGCATCTGCCACGATAATATTTGCATGCTTGTCATTTAGTAGATTCTCGCGCTTATGTATTGTTGAAGTCACAAGATAGGTCTGTCCTGGAATTGACCTCCGGCCCTTTCTCAGGTTTTTTGATCCTTTTTGCCACACGGTGCCCCCATCTAAAAGATATCGCGGCGAGACGCCGCTCCCACCCGAGCATGAATAGATAGTCAGGGGTTTATTAGTCAGATCACTATTCTTCGTAATTTTCCGCCCTCGCCAGGTAAATTTCGTCTTTAGGCGACAGGTTGAAACGAACGCCAGCCTTTTCGATCAAGCTCTGTAGCGAGGCCTCCGGGTCTTCCTTGCGCTGTTCGGAAATCCACCTAACGGCATTGCGTATATTGTCACCCTGTGGATGAATGCCCATACTTAGCTCCTTTTACTTTGCAAAGTGTCGTTCGATTTTCCCGCAAAGGTAAATATGAAACCCTTTTCAAAAACAAAATCTTAAAACCTGTATCTCGCGCAGAGACGCAGAGGCGCAGAGAAAAACAAGAGCAAAGTTGGGTCGCGCTAATGCGCGAAAAAAATCAAAACCCTTTTGTCCCCGGTTTACGGTTCAACCGGCGAAGCCGGAATAAATCTTGGGTTTTCTCTGCGCCTCTGCGTCTCTGCGCGAGACAAAGATCTTGACCATGGTTTTAGAATTTCGGTTTCCGTTTGTGAAAATCGGTTGCTTGCTCGAAATTATAGGCCACCTTCAGCAGGGTCTCTTCCGAAAAATGCGCCCCGAGAATCTGGAGACCGATGGGCAGGCCGGAATCTGAAAAGCCGCACGGGACCGACATCCCCGGGATGCCGGCCAGGTTCGCGGATAAGGTAAAGATGTCGGAAAGGTACATCTTCAAAGGATCGTCCGTGTTTTCCCCGATTTTGAAAGCCGGTTCCGGCGCAACGGGCGATAAGATGACGTCGCAGGTTTCAAACGCGCTCTGGAAATCCCGCGTAATCAAGGTCCGCACCTGGGACGCCTTGCCGTAATAGGCATCGTAGTAGCCGGCGGACAGGCAATACGTACCGATAATGATCCGCCGTTGAACTTCAGCCCCGAAACCGGCTGACCGGGTAGCCCGGTACATGGGAATCAGGCTGTCGGCCGCCTGGTCACGATAGCCGTATTTCACCCCGTCATATCGCGCCAGGTTGGAACTCGCCTCACATGGCGCAATGACATAGTAAACGGCAACACAATGCTCCGTATGGGGCAAAGAGACATCGACGCATTCCACCCCCAGACTCTGCAGGGTTTCGATAGCCGTTCTCACTGCTGTTGACACGTCCGGGTCCAAACCTTCCTTGTCGAAGTATTCTTTGGGGATTCCTGCCCGGATCCCTTTCAAACCATCCTCGAGAGCGACGGTGTAATCCGGCACGTCCCGTGGTACTGACGTGGAATCCTGTGGATCATACCCGCAGACCGCGTTCATCAACAGCGCGCAGTCGCGGGTATCCTTGGCCAGGGGCCCGATTTGGTCCAGGGAGGAGGCAAACGCTACCAGGCCAAAACGCGATACCCGACCGTAGGTGGGCTTCATACCGACTACCCCACAATGAGAAGCGGGCTGGCGGATGGAACCGCCGGTGTCCGAACCGAGGGCCCCCAGGCACAGGTCGGCAGCCACCGCAGCGGCCGAACCACCGCTGGAGCCGCCCGGTACCCGCGACAGGTCCCAAGGGTTATAAGTAGCCTGAAGGGCTGAATGCTCGTTGGAAGACCCCATGGCAAACTCGTCCATGTTCAGCTTGCCGACGGTTACCGCCCCGGCATCGTTCAGTTTCTCCACAACCTTAGCGTTATATGGCGGCACAAAATTCTCTAGAATCCTGGATGCACAGGTTGTCGGAATCCCCCGGGTGCACATCAAATCCTTGACTCCCAGAGGAATGCCGGTCAATGGCGCGATGCCGCCCCCAGCTATTGCCCGGTCAGCAGCGGCAGCCGCCTCCAGGGCCTGTTCGCCGGCAACGGTAATATAAGCACCCACTCTGTCATCCACCGCCTCAATCCGGTCCAAAACCGCCTGAGTGAGTTCCACGCTGGATACCTCTTTGTTCCTTAAAAGGTCATGGGCCGCATGGATAGTCAGTTCATTTAATTCCATTGGTCTCCGCCTTGGTTTTCTTTTAACACTTAAAACATAAAACTTTAGACAAAAATCGCTAGATCACTTTTGGTACCGTAAAAGCCCCGTCTTCTTTTGCCGGTGCATTGTCCAGCGCCCGGTCTCGCTCGAGATGCTCGCGCAGTTCATCTTCCCGAAACGCGTTGGTCAGCGAAATGGCGTGAGAGGTCCCCGGCACGCCTTCCGTATCCACATTGTTCAAGGTGTCCACGTAATCCAGGATAGTCGAGATCTGCCCTGCAAAGCGTTCGATAGCGGCATCATCGATATCCAACCGGGCCAGGGCAGCCACCTTCAGAACCTCATCTTTAGATATTTTCATGCTATTGTCCTTTTACTCTCTCGAATAACATTGGGTTTCTTCCTTGACCTTCTTCTTAAAACTTAACACTTAAAACATAAAACGGCTTAATTCGCGAAGCGATATAAGCTTCATTTCGCAACCAGAATCGGCTTTCGGCCTTCGGATTTAAGTTGCTTTATTACCGGTTCGGCCTCTTTTTTATCGGCGTAGGCCCCCAGGCGCACGCGGTGCCAGACCCCTTTGCCGGGCACAATGGCTGTTATGACGTAAGCATGGTAGCCGGCAGCCTTGAGTGCTTGGACCGTCCGCTGGGCCAAAGCGTGATCTTTGAGTGACGATACCTGGATGGTGAGCGGTTTATCGCTGCCGCCCAGCTCGCGCAGGGCCTTGTCCGTTTTTACCTGCACATTTTTTTTGACTGTATTTACGGCATCCTGTTTCCTCTCAGCCTTAGGCGGTGGCGGCGGCTCTTTTTCCGGTACCTTGGGCATTGGTGATGGTGGCTGTTCTTTTATAGGTGCCTTGGAAAACGGTGGTGACGTCGTCTCCACCGGTTTCTTGAGGGCTTCATAGAAGCCTGGCTCAACCTTGTATCGTGACGTCTCTGCCTTTTGCTCTTTGGCTTTCAGGGCCTTGATTTCATTTTGAAGCTGTTGGATGTCGAATTCCACCGGGGCATTGCCCCGCCCAACCAGCACGCCCACCGTAAACATGCACCCGGAAATCAGGAAAACAGCCCACAGCCAACCATAAGGTTTTATTTTCCCATCTTTTTTTCCACTTTTGGGCATAGATAACAAATAGTATGGAGGGTGGCTATGCTGTTTGGTAGATTCAACCTGATATTAACATATATATTTCATATTTTTTATTACAAACTAAAGGCTATCTTACAGAATGAATTTTGACTCAAGGCCAAGGCGGATGTAATTTTCAAACCGGAGGAATACTGAAGTATTTCGAGGATTTGGAAATTTCACCCAACGCCGAGATTGGGTCAAAAGACTCTCTGTAAGATGGCCCCTACATTCGATCAGGAGCACTTACCCCCAGCAGCCCCAATCCATTGCGGATTACCTTCTGTACCGCCCGGACCAGATAAAGCCGGCCGATTGTCAACTGGGCATCTTCACCGAGAACCTTGTGCTTATTGTAGTAAGTGTGAAAAGCCGATGCCAGATCCATGAGAAAATAGGCAACCCGATGGGGTTCCATGAGGCCGGCACTGCGAACAAGCACTTCAGGGTAACGATCGAGAAGCTTGATCAGGTCGATCTCTTCCGGGGCTTCTATCCTGGCCAAAGACACCTCATCGGGATCAGCTAGCGAATTTGATCCCTGCTCCTCAGCCTTCCGCAGGATACTCGCGATGCGGGCATGCACGTACTGGACATAGTAGACCGGATTATCATTGGTCTTTTGTTTGGCCAGTTCCAGGTCGAAATCCAGGGGACTATCGGAGTTGCGGGTCAGGAAAATGAACCGGGCGGCATCCGGCCCCACTTCATCCACCACTTCGTTCAGGGTCACGAACTCGCCGGCCCGGGTGGACATGGTCACCGGCTCGCCGGCCCGCAGCAGGTTGACCAGTTGCACCAGGATGACGTCGAATTGCTCTTTTTGATAGCCTGAAGCCTGGATAGCACCGGATACCCGGGGAATATAGCCGTGATGATCCGCACCCCAAACATCTATGACCCGTTCAAACCCTCTTTCATATTTTTCCTGGTGGTAGGCAATGTCGGATGCGAAATAGGTGGTCTGTCCGTTGCTGCGCTCCACAACCCGGTCTTTTTCGTCACCAAAATCAGTCGTATTGAACCACAGAGCATCATCTTTTGCATAGATCCGGCCGTTTTTTTTGAAAGAAGCAATCATTTCATCCACTTTGCCACTATCGTAGAGGCTCTGCTCACTGAACCAGCGGTCAAATACAACGCCGAAGGTCTCCAGGTCCGCGCGGATACCATCCAGAATCTTAAAGGCTGCAAAGCGGGCGCAGATCATGATTGCATCATCATCGTTCCGGCCGGCAAAATCGGGACCGTATTCGTCGATGACCTGCTGTGCCAGATCCCGGATATAGGCCCCCTGATAGCACTCTTCGGGAAAGTCAATTGTTTCTCCGACCAATTCCTTGATCCGGTAATAGACACTGCGCCCCAGGGTCTGGATCTGACCACCGGAATCATTGATATAATACTCTTTTTGCACATCCCAGCCGCAAATGGCGAGTATGTTGGCAATGCTGTCGCCGACGGCCGCCCCGCGACCATGCCCAACATGCAGCGGCCCGGTTGGGTTGGAGCTGACGAATTCCACCTGTATTCTACGGCCCCGGCCGACACTCGATTCACCGTAACGCTCATCTTTCAGATGAACCTCCCGGAGCACAGGTATCCACGCTGATGTGTTCAAGAAAAAATTGATGAAACCCGGCCCGGCAATATCATTTTTCGCTACCAGGCCGGCAGAATCGTCCACGTGGCTTAATAGAATTTCGGCAATCCGGCGCGGGGCCATCTTCTGTTGCCGGGCCATTGTCATTGCAAGATTGGTGGAGAAATCCCCATGGCTTTTCACTTTGGGGACCTCGACGACGAACTCGGGGACCTCCCCGGACGGCAGTTCACCCGCACTGTGGGCCGACTGGGCCGCCGCCAGGATCAGTTTCTTCAATGTCTGTTTCATGTATGGTTATAGACCTTTCGAGCATCCTTTATCATGGCTAAAATCTTTAACTAATATGAAGTTTTCCAACCCAAGTCAACAGGGTTTATTCCCGGCATCAGGCTTAACAAACATAGGAAATATTGGCCACATCGAATACAGAGCATAGTATCGTTGCCCCCTCATGAACGAAGCCCAAGTCTGATATCATCAAAATGGCGCCGGCATTATCATATATCTTGAATTGTACTGATATCTATGGCAAAAATTCTTTTTCAAACGGAAAAAGTAGCCATAATGCACAGGACAGCATCGTTTTTGGGCAACTGTTGTCTGTATAGGTTCCTGACCATAAACCAATAGGTACGAAAAACTGATAGATGATGGAGTTTATTTTCAAACATAGAACCAAAGTATTGGTTATCTTGTTGGTTGGTCTTACATTCGGGGTCTATGCCCAGGTTGTTGGTTTTGATTTTACCAATTTCGACGATGACAACTATGTGAGCAATAACAATGTCGTTAAGAAAGGTCTCAGTCTTGAAGGGTTAAAATATGCCTTCAGCATTACCAAGGAAAAGAAGGCCTATTGGCACCCCCTAACCTGGCTGTCCCATATGCTGGACTGCCAAGTTTTTGGGCTAAATGCGGGCATGCACCACATGTCCAACGTCCTGATCCATATTCTGAACAGTCTGCTTTTATTTTTCGTTTTTAAGTTCATGAGCGGTGCCTTTTTGCCGAGCGTCCTCATCGCACTGCTCTTCGCATTGCACCCCTTGAGTGTTGATTCGGTGGCCTGGATAGCGGAAAGAAAGAATGTCCTGAGCACTATGTTCTGGCTGCTCACGATGATGGCCTACATCCACTATTCCCAAAAACCCGGGAAAGGCCGGTATGTGTTGGTATTTTTGATCTTCGTGCTAGGCTTGCTGGCCAAACCTATGCTGGTGACTCTTCCCTGCGCCCTGCTTCTTATGGATTTTTGGCCAATGAACCGCATGGAATTGCTATCTGCCCAAAGAGGTGCGCCGAGTTTCCCGCAAACATCCTTTCCAAAGCTTATATTTGAAAAGGTACCCTTTCTCATTGTCAGCTTTTTCGCCATTTTCATTTCTTCGCATTCACTTAAAGTTCTGGGTGTCTACTTAGCCACCGAGCGGATCCCGATGGCACTGCGGATTGAAAATGCTCTTGTATCCTATGTGAAGTATGTCGGTAAAATCATCTGGCCGACCAATCTGGCCGTATACTACCCATTTCCCGCTACCATCCCGGCCTGGCAGGTCATATGCGCTGCCATCGTGCTGGTTGTGTTGTCGGCTCTGGTTATCTCGCAAATCAAGTCCCGGCCATGGTTACCAATTGGCTGGTTCTGGTTCCTGGGCACACTGTTTCCGGTCAGTGGCCTCATCCAGGGCGGCTTATGGCCGGAAATGGCTGATCGATGGGCCTATGTTCCTCAGATAGGCATTTTCATTATGGTCGCCTGGCCGATCTCCATTTTGACCCGCACAGGCACAACTCAAGGAAAAATCACGATGGCGGCAACCGGCATGTTGCTGTTTATTTTAAGCGTAACAACCTATATCCAGATCGGATTTTGGAAAAATAGCAAGGTCTTGTTTTATCATGCCATGGCAGCTACCGGAGAGAATGTGATCGTCCATAGAAACCTAGGGAACGCTTTCCATCAGGAAAAGGATTACGACCGCGCAATTGAACATTATCGGAAAGGAATTGAAATCAATCCGCGGCATCCCGACCTGCACATTCACCTTGGCGATGCCCTTTTAGCAAATAAAGCGAACGCGGAGGCCATTTACCACTATAAAACCGCAGCTGATCTCAATCCAAAGGACGCTTATTCGCTGGTTCAGGTTGGAGCACTGCTCAGAGATGAAGGCAACCCGTATGAAGCCATCGAGTATTTGAACAAAGCACTCGCAATTGATCCCGAGGATATATGGGCCAGACACAACCTGGGCCTGGCCATGGCCGCAACAGGGGATTTTAAAGCGGCTGAGAAGGAGGTGCTGAAAGCCCTTTCCATGGAGAAGAATAAGAGTGAAGGGCTGTATACCGTGGGTGCATTTTATGGTAAATACGGCAAACAGGACGAGGCAATGGAGTATCTAGGAAAGGCTCTGCAAGAGAATCCGGAACACCAGGAAGCAAATTACAACCTGGGGATTATTGCCGTCGGTCAAAATAGAACCAAAGATGCGGAACAGTACTTTCTTGCGACATTAACCACCAATCCCAAGCACATCGACGCCTTTAATAATTTGGGATTGTTGTATTCCAAAACAAACCGGCCAGACAAAGCTATAAAGCAGTATGAAAAGGCACTTGAAATAGCCCCGCAGGACACCCTGGTACGTTTCAACCTGGCCGATGCATTGCTGATGACAAACCGGGCCTCCGAAGCAATCGGCCAGTTTTCCAAAATATTGGAAATAGACCCGGACCATGACGGTGCCCGAGTCGGACTGACGGAAGTGCAGCGTAACCTGGAAATGATCGATTCAGAAATCGCTCGCACCGAAATAATGCTCAAAATTGACCCTGAAGACCCGACCTTGCTAGTAACCATGGGAGACCTGTATCTTGACCGGGGGGACCCCCATAAAGCGCTCGAATACTATCTGAAACTCCATAAACTTTTGCCCAAACACCCCGGTGTTTTAGGCAAATCCGCAGCCACCTATGCCCGACTGGCTGAATATGAAAAAGCCCTTGCCTTATTTAAGGACATTGTCACCCTGGTCCCGAAAAAGCCGGAAGGATACTACAATGTCGCCTGCATGTATTCGCGTTTAAATAAAACCGATCAAGCATTGGAATGGCTGCGACAGGCTATCGATAAAGGCTATAAAAAGCTGGAAAAGCTGGAATATGACGAAGACCTTGAAAATGTGCGCAACGCACCGGGTTTCAAGGATCTAATGGGCGGGCATTCGTGACAACTATTTCCGAACTGATAGACAGAATGGTCAACAACCCGCTTATTTACCAAACTGCCTTGAAGTTACTGGCCAAAGTGGAATTCAAACGGGATCTGAGTATCAGGGTTCGGGGCCTGAAAATGCATTCCAACACGCCGGATCGGCTCCTGGCCTCATTTTTTTGGAAGACCGCTATCCTTGAAAGTTACGAAACGCAGTTGCTGCCGCAACTGGTAAAACCGGGCATGCGGGTGGTGGATGTCGGCGCCAACATCGGTTACTACACGCTTCTGCTGGCCCGCTTGGTCGGCCCGAACGGCGAGGTGATTGCATTCGAGCCGGACCTCAATAACTACCGTCTGCTGACAAAAAATGCCGCCCGCAACCACTTCGCATCAATCACGGCCGTGAATAAAGCGGTTGCCGATTATAACGGCCGGGCCCGCCTTTTCATTAACAAAGGCCATCGCGGCGACCACCGGATCTACGCCGGTAATGAACCCCGCGCAGCAGTCGCTATTGAGGCGACCACCCTGGATGCCTATCTCGCGGGCAGCGCCATCGACGTTGTTAAAATGGATATCCAGGGCGCTGAAATGTTGGCATTTAAAGGCATGGCCGCGACCATTGCCCTGAATCCCGAACTGATCATCCTTACTGAGTTTTCACCCCAACATCTTCTAAAATGCGGTGCCCATCCGACTGCCTTTTTAGAAGCTTTGGAAGCGGCGGGATTTACTTTGCGAGTAATTGATGAAAGGCTTAAGAAGGTTCGCGCCATCAGCAAGGAGTCCCTTTTGTCACGCTGCAGCGGGTCACACTATGTAAATCTGTTCTTATCGAAGAAAGCACCAACGGCTATTTTCGTAAACGCATAACCTTGGCCGGCACCCCGCCCACCATGGCCCAATCCGCAACATCTGATGTCACGACCGCACCGGCCGCCACGACCGCCCCGTTGCCAATGGAGACCCCCGCTGAGATAACCGCCTGGGCACCTATCCAGACGTCACTGCCGATGGTAACCGGCCGCATGACATGATCCAACTGCATCATGGGGCTTTCCGTCTGTTGGTGGTCGTGGTCCGAAGTGACGATAACCGCATAGGGGCCAATCATCACATGATCGCCCAAAGTCAGGCCGCCGCGACCATCCAGGATGGCTCCGGAATTGATTGCCAGAAAGTCTCCGGCCCGGATGCCGTAGGAGTGGCTGATGCGAACACCCGGATAAAAAAGCGCAGAGGCCCCGAGCTTTTTGAACATCCGCCGGTAAAACCACCCTCGGACCACCAGGGCTGTAAAACCCGGCAAAGACCGCAGCAGCCCACCCACCACCTCCTCGATCCAGAGATGTGGAAGGTGCGCCCCATAACATTTTGTAAATCTTCGCAGCACGTGCATACCTGTCACTCCTGAAGCGTCAGTACGATTCGCGCGAACAATCCCATGGCAGGTAAACGTTCAACCAGCACTTTTTCGATATCCGCTGTCAGCCGAACCGCAGGTTGGGGCAGAAAACTCCGGTATGTCACCCCACCGGACAGCAGATAACTGATGGCGCCATTCAGTTTGATTCCAGTCAGCCGCCAACGGGGAAACCGTTTTTCAAAAATGTGGCGGTCTCTTTGGAACACGATCCATGGCAAGGCCGCATTGGCCTGAGACAATGGGCCACCAGGCGGAAAGTGCCATTGGTCGGATTCAGGTATAAATGGTTCCTGGTGCAGATAACGATACACAATTTTTGACCAGCCGGTCACCCAGGGTTCTACCATCACGATAACACCGCCGGGCTTCACACACCGTTGGGCCTCGTTAAAAAAGTGCTCCACCCGGGGTAGATGGTGCATGACATCCAGCATGACGATCGCCCGCAGGGCCTGGTCCCGAAAGGGTAGACATTGGCCGTCGGCCACCAGGTCAACTCCGGGTATGCGCAGTACTTCCGAAGTGATCAGTCCGGGGATAAACTCCTGCAAGAATCCGCCGCCGGAGCCCAACTCGAAAACCGGTCCGGATACCGTCTTCGGCAGTGCCTCGGCCACATCGACATACCAGCGCCTGTAAATATCCGCCAGCCCCGGCTTTGAACGGATTATCCGGGCCCGGGCCATGCCGGCCTCTGGTGAATCCAGATCGAGACCACGCAGCGCTGGGTGTCGGAACAGCTTCACGCCTCACCATAAAAGATTTAACGGCTAAATGAATTTTATCTTACGGGCGGCAAACAGTACCATCTTGAGTAATATCCAGCCATGCCGCCAGCGATCAATATTGGTATCACCGTATGTTCTGAAACGATAGCGAATCGGCATCTCGGCGATTTTCAGGTTCAGTTTCGCGGCCCCAAACAGCAGATCAAAATCGCCGAACGGATCGAAGTTGCCAAAATACTTGCGGTTGGCCGCAATAACCCGGTAATCCCGACGATAGAGAACTTTGGTCCCGCACAGAGTGTCTTTGATGGGTTGGCCGAGCAGCCAGGAGAATGCGACACTGAAGAATTTGTTCCCCAGGATATTGAAAAAACGCATGGCCTTATCTTCCATCGGATACACCAGGCGCACGCCGTTGATGAACTCTCCTTTACCGGATGTCAGCGCGTTGACAAACCGGGGGAGGTCTTCGGGCGGCACCGTCAGATCAGCATCCAGAATCATGAGGATGTCGCCGGTGGCTTTTTCAAATCCATACCGGACCGCATCACCCTTCCCTTTGCCGGGCTGCCGGTACGAACGACATTCCTGCGCAGGGAACTTGGGTATGGTTCTTTCGATAACGGCATAGGCATCATCCGTGGAATTGCCCTCTACAAAGAGGATTTCAGTCCGCGAACCCATAGAGGGAATGCGTTGTAAAATATTCTCAATATTCCCGGCCTCGTTGCGGGCCGGGACAAGGACCGTAACCGAAGGGTCCCGGTTGGCTGTCGCAACAATAGGCTCCGGTGCCGGTCGACCGACGATGAAATAGGTTAAGCCGAACCAGCGAAAGACCGGCAAATGCACCAGGAAGCGGTTGAAAAAGTTCGCCAGGAATTTCAGTTTGACTGGAAAAAGAATGCGGGCGTGGTTCTTGATGGCTTCGAATCCGGCCAGGTCCAACAGATTTTCCACATCGTGCGGTGAAAACCAATTTTGCTCGAGGGTGTCCGCCCCTTTCCCCATCCGCTTCGCTATCCCCAGAGGGATTCGCCAGAGGCTGTTGTAAAAATTCAAGACAATTCTGGTCCCGGGATGACATAAAGGCCGCAAGTTCTCCAAAACCGCCTGTAAATCCCACAGGTCATTGACAAGGTCCGAGAGAACAATCACATCGAAAGTTGTTTCAAATGGCAGCCGGCCGGCATCGCCGCGAACGAAATGCAATTGGGAATATTTCGCGGCCGCCGTTTTTATCATCTCGCTGGAGAAATCTATCCCGACTCCCAGCTTGGGCTGCAAAGCAGCCAACAGATCGCCATGGCCGCAACCCAGCTCCAATACACTTTTTCCCGGGGGTATTAAAAACCGATAAAACCGGGCCAACAGCTGATGATAATAGGCGCCGGGACGTTTGGCATCCGCTTTGAAAGCAGAAACCCGGTCCCAGTGTTTAATGCGCTTTTGCCGATACCGGATCTCCGGGTCTGAATGGTCGGTTTCAGGTTCCATCTGTTGTGTGATTTTGGTCGCGCGGTGCATGTTGGCTTACATCCATATCACCAATACCGCCACAATTCAAACCCTTGAAGCAGCAAGAAAAATTGAACCGACGCCCTGGTTGTAAGCAACGCATGACCACCGGTACCGATGCTTGACAATCCCGGCCGGTTCCTGTAATAGCAGTAGTCAATCGGCAGGTAGAAACCTGTCTGCAGAGATAGTCAATACAATTTGTAGTTCGCGCTTTGGCCACAAAGGTAATTGTATCATGAAGATACTACCGGCGTGGCTTTTTATTTTACGGAGGCACTATGCAAAAAGGTATATCGACCGTCGTTTTGCTGCTCACGCTGCTTTCTATTTCACCGCCTGTCGCGGCGCACTTCGGGATGATCATTCCTTCAGATTCTATGGCTATGCCGACTGACAAACGGACTATCCAGATACAACTCTCCTTTTCACATCCGTTTGAAAATGTCGGCATGATGCTGGTGCAACCAAAAACTTTCGCAGTGATAACGAACGACAGGCAGCGGGACCTGCGCAGCTCGCTGAAAACCGCTACAGTCATGGGCCAACGGGCATGGAGAGCCAATTACAAGCTTAACCGCCCGGGCACCTATGTGTTTTATATGGAACCGCAACCATACTGGGAACCGGCCGAGGATTGTTTTATCGTGCATCATACTAAAACCGTGGTGACAGCCTTCGGCGACGATGAGGGTTGGGACCGGGAACTCGGGCTCAAGACGGAAATCGTACCACTGGCCAAACCGTTCGGGCTTTACGCGGGCAATGTCTTTCAGGGCATTGTCAAAATGGACGGCAAGCCGATGCCGTGCACCAAGGTCGAGATAGAGTACTATAATCGCGACCGAAAAGCTGTGGCACCTACAGATTATATGGTTGCGCAAACCATTAAGACGGATGGAAACGGCGTTTTTACCTATGCGGTCCCCAGCGGGGGCTGGTGGGGCTTTGCAGCTTTGAACACTGCGGACTACAAATTGAAGCACAACGGTAAAGAGAAAGATGTGGAACTGGGAGCGGTTATATGGGTGAAGTTTCATAAGTGGCGGCAAGAGTAGTTCACGATGGTCATCGCTGGTGAATATTATGCCGGATAATCGCCGGCCAAATTTACTTATGAGGGCTCAAGGAGCCAAGGGTTCGAGGGTTCAAGTGAATGCCTAAAGGCGACAATAAGTTGAAAACTGGCACTGGCTGCCTTTTTGGCCGAAGACTTAAATATCGAAATCGCTATCGGGATCGGCTCTTGTGTGGACCCCAGGTAATCATTAATCGATTTCGATACCGATACCGATTGGGAGCAAACAGTTAACAAAATTGTTGGACGGCAAATAGATGCATATTTCTGAAGGCGTCCTATCCGCGCCGGTTCTGGCTTCCGGAGCAGCGCTGGCGGCGGCCGGCACAGCCGTGGGATTGAAAAAACTCGATTATGACCAGATTGCCAATGTAGGGATGTTGTCGGCCGCCTTTTTCGTGGCGGCCCTGATCCATGTCCCGATAGGGCCGGCCAGTATTCACCTGGTTTTTAACGGCCTGGTGGGCACGTTGCTTGGCTGGGCCGCTTTCCCGGCCATCCTGGTGGCCCTTATCCTGCAGGCCATGTTCTTCCAGTTTGGCGGCATCACCACCCTCGGGGTGAACACCATCATTATGGCCTTGCCGGCCGTGCTGGGCTACTATCTCTTCGGCCGTCTGATTGCCATCTGGCCCGGGAAGTTATCGATTGCCGGTTTCATCTGCGGTTTTACGGCCGTTCTGTTGAGTGCGTTGACCCTGGGAACAACTTTGATTCTCACAGGTGAAAGCTTCAGCGCGATTGCCAAATTGGTGGTTCTGGCCAATTTGCCGGTCATGGTAATCGAAGGTATGGTGACCGCCTTTTGCATCGGTTTTCTCAGCAAAGTGCGGCCGGAAATGTTGCCTTTTGGAACAACACGCTCAAAGGACAAGCCAACATGAAACCTTTAACATGCCGAGTTCTCTTTGGCGTACTGGCGGCTGTATATATAGTGGCCGGATCTTTGCTCCGACCGGATGCGGCCCTGGCCCACAAAGTGTCCCTTTTTGCTTGGGTGGAAAATGATACCGTCTACACGCTCAGCAAATTCAGCGGCGGCAAAAAGGTCATCAACGGACATTTGCTCGTGTTCGATCCCAAAGGCAATAAACTCCTGGAAGGTTTGACCGACAATCAGGGAGAATTTGCTTTTAAAGTACCGCAACAAACAGATCTGATGCTTGAATTGATTGCCGGTACCGGACACAAAGGCCACTGGCGGGTGCCCCTTGAAGAGATCGAGGGCGGGTCCGAGAAGAGCACCTCAACCGATGCCGGCCCATTTTCAGAAGTACCGAGGGTGACTCACCCCAGCGACAACATTACGGCAGACCACTTGGAGGCTGCCATCGAGAAAGTGCTGGATCGAAAACTGAAGCCGGTCATGAAAATGCTGGCTAAAGCAAATCAGCCCGGACCATCGCTCACTGAAATTCTGGGCGGTATCGGCTACATTATCGGCCTGGTGGGGATAGCGGCTTATTTCAAAAGCCGGCAATAGAATTAGACAGTACATGGTTCAGGGTTCAACGTTCCCCGTTCTGGGTTAAGACCCTTAACCTTTGAACCCTGAACCCTTGAACCCTGAACCCTTGAACCCTGAACGGATAATGCCATGATCGAAGAACCATTTGTCGACGGTGACTCTTTTATCCACAACATCGATCCGCGACTCCGGGTAGCAGCTGCGACAGTGCTTTCAATCGCCCTTGCGCTTTCATCTGAAGTTGCTCCGCTGTTGTCGGGATTGACGATTGCCGCGCTTACCCTGGTGGCCGCAAAACTCGACTGGAGAAAGGTTTGCGGGCGCCTTTTGGTCATAGTCGGCTTCCTGGCACTGCTCTGGCTGATCCTACCCATCACCCATCACGGAAATCCGCTGTACACACTTGGCCCTTTTACCGCAACCAGAGAAGGTGTCATGCTGGCCACCCAGATTACGCTCAAATCGTTTTCGATTCTGGCCCTGTTAATCGCCCTGGTCGCCACCATGCCCGTAGCTTCTTTGGGAAATGCCCTCAGCCGCCTGGGCGTTCCCGGCAAACTGACCCAGCTACTCATGGTCTCCTATCGTTATATTTTTGTGATTGAGCAGGAATACCAGCGTCTGGTGCGCGCGGCTAAAATCCGAGGATTTCATCCCGGCACCAACCTGCACACCTACCGCACCTATGCTTACCTGGCGGGCATGCTGTTCGTCCGGGCCTCCATGCGCGCTCAGCGGGTTTACCAGGCCATGCTCTGTCGGGGGTTTCACGGCCGGTATATTCCCCTGCAGACGTTTAAAACCGGCAAACAAAATCCTGTTTTTGCAGCATTTACCCTGAGTGCCCTGACAATTATACTTTATCTGGAATGGACTTGATATGCACGCCCCCGAAACCTTGATAAAATTAGAAGGGATCGCCTTCAGCTACCCGGGCGGGTATCCGGTCCTGGAGGATCTTTCCTTTACGCTGTCGGAACGTGACCGCATCGGTATCGTCGCCCCGAACGGCAGCGGTAAAACCACCCTGCTCCACATTATCATGGGATTGCTGACGCCTTCAGCCGGATCGCTGGAACTTTTCGGCCGGGTCATGCAGAGCGAAAAGGATTTTCGAGATGTGCGCCGCAAGGTGGGGTTGCTTTTCCAGGACGCCGACGACCAGCTTTTTTCGCCTACGGTGCTGGAAGATGTTGCCTTCGGCCCGCTGAACATGGGCAAATCCAAGGAGGAGGCCATTGCCCTTTCCCGGGAAACCCTCGCAAGGCTGGGGCTGAAGGATTTCGAAGAGAAAATCACCTTTAAATTGTCCGGTGGCGAGAAGCGCCTCGTGGCGTTGGCCACCATCCTGGCCATGCAGCCGCGGATCCTCTTGCTCGATGAACCCACGGCCGGGCTCGATCAGAATACCAAGCAGCACTTGATTGAAATTCTTTCCGAACTCGACCTGGCCTACATCCTGATTTCCCATGAATTTGATTTTTTAAGAGCGACCACTGATCACATGTACACCATGGAAAACGGGAAGATCCTGGTGGATGAGGAATTGCATGTCCATGTACATGAGCATGCGCATAAGGTGGGAGCGCATCCGCACAAACACGTATAGAAGCTATCTCAGCATTGCCTTTTGGCCCAACCTCGGCGTTGGGCGCAAGATTTCAATACTCGAAATACTGGAGTATTCCTCCGTTTAAAACCTTACACCCGCCTTGACTTTGAACCAAAATCCAACGCTGAGATAGCTTCTAAAAATAGTCTTAAAAGATCAATCTCCGAAAAAGTATCGCCCCTTTAAGAAAACTGTTCCCGTCTAAGTTCTTCAAGTCGCATTATTGCAGCGTACCCACAGCTGCTTCCACCGCATCCGTAATCTGCCCGCTGCGCATCAGGCCAACCAGTGTGTTGATGTCGGTATTCATCACACGATCCTGGTCCAGGTGGGGGATGGCTGCGCGAATCGCCCGATAGGCGGCCAGGGATCCTTCGCCGGGTTTGAGATTGGTAAACAGGTCCAGGGCCTGGGCGGCACACAGAAATTCAATGGCGATGACATTTTCGGTGTTCTTGACCACCTCGCGACACTTACGGGCGGAAATGGTACCCATGGATACGTGGTCTTCCTTGTTGGCGGAGGTGGGGATGGAGTCCACGCAAGCGGGGTGGGACAGAACTTTGTTCTCTGATACCAGCGCGGCGGCGGCGTACTGGGCGATCATAAATCCGGAGTTGAGGCCCCCGTCACTCACTAAAAACGCCGGCAGACCACTTAATTTGGGATTTACCAATCGTTCGATCCGACGCTCGGAAATATTGGCCAGTTCGGCGACCGCCATACACATGAAGTCCATGGCCAGGGCCACCGGCTGCCCATGAAAATTACCTCCGGTTAGAAAGGTTTCCGTGTCGTTGAAGATCAAAGGGTTGCCGGTGGAAGAATTCATCTCGGTCTCCACAACCCGGCGGGCGTACTGCACGGCGTCATGGCTGGCGCCATGCACCTGTGGGGAACACCGCAGGGTGTAAGCATCCTGCACCCGGCCGCAATCTTTGTGTGAAGAGACGATATCGCTGTTGCTGGTAATTTTCAGCATATTGGCAGCCACCCGGGCCTGCCCTGGATGGGGCCGCAGTTCATGGATGCGGGGATCGAACTCCGTACGGCTGCCCATCAGCACTTCCAGGCTCATGGAAGCAGCGATGTCAATCAGTTTGCCCAGTGCCACGGCATCGTACACCGCCAAACCTCCGATGCCGGTCATCACCTGGGTGCCGTTGATCAGGGCCAATCCTTCGCCTGATTCCAGGTCGACCGGTGAAAGACCGCAACGCTGCAGGGCCTCTGCGCCGGGCAGTCTTTCACCGTTTATATCGGCTTCACCCAGAGCGACCAGGACCAGGGCCAGATGGGCCAGGGGACAAAGGTCTCCACTGGCGCCCACGGACCCTTTTTCCGGTACGACCGGAGTAATTCCGGCATTGAGCAAATCCACCAGAAGCTGGACTGTCCGGGGACGGGCCCCGGAGTTCCCGCGCAGCAGATCCTTCACCCTTAGCGCCATAACGGCACGGACCGCTTCGGTATCCAAAGGCTGCCCGACCCCGGAGGCATGACTCATGAGTAAATTTCTTTGCAGCCGGCGGGTGTCGGACTTGGAAATAGATACGTCGGCCAGATTGCCGAATCCAGTAGTCACGCCGTACACTTTTTTTTCACCGGCCACCCATTTGGAAATGAGTCGGCTGGATTTGACCAGCTCGGTGGTAGCGTCTGCGGAAATATCGACCGGGGCACCATCTCTGGCAATCGCCACAAGTTCTTCCAGGGTCATGCCGTCATAGCCTAATAAAACGGTATCCATTCTATTTCTCCATTCTTCAAGCGGTCACCCGGTGCGTGGCGGAAGGCGGCGTAAAACGCCCCCCCAGGCGATAGCGGGACCCCGGAAAGATAAGGGTGCTGCTGGTCGCCACCACATCTTGGGACCAGGTTTTGCGATACAAGACCAGGCAGGGTTCGGACGGCTGCATGGCCAGCTTTTTTCTCACCTTGGGCTTCGGCTGGGTCGCTTCGATGACATGCTCAACCGTGGTAATGGGTGCCACACTGAGCAGATACTCGCTGGGCGTTATTGACGTAAAATCCTGGCTGAGATAATCTGGCGCTACAATCGGGTTTACAAATCGTTCCGCATACTGGATAGGCACCCCGCTTTCGCGGTGAATCAGAATTGAATGGTAAAGCGGTGAGCCCGTGGGGATGCCCAGAATGGCCGCCAGGCTCTCCGTGGCCGGCAGATCTTCGAGCGTAAGCACTTCGCTGCTGTGTACGCCCCCCCTGCTTTCGATCTCGCTCGCGATGCTCTTTATCTCCAAAAGAGCCGATTGGGGTTTCTGATGGGCAACAAAGGTGCCGACCCCCTGCAGCCTGACCAGCAGGCCCTCTATAGTCAGTTCGCGCAAAGCGCGATTGACGGTCATACGCGATACACCCAGGGTGTGCACCAGCTCGTTTTCCGAGGGGATTTTGCTATCCGGTTTCCATGTGTTGGCACTGATCTGCCCCTGAATATACTTTTTTACCTGCCGGTAAAGGGGCAGCGGCGATGAGGAACTGACATCGGGTACCGTTTGCAGCTGCATTGCATCTCCGCTCTGTATGTTAAATCTGTGACCACCCAGGCCGGGCGAATATATGTTGATTGACAAACACAGACAAGTTGTATATACATGTCCATACACTTAAGTGCAGGTATTGTCAACTGCGATTCCATACAACCATTGCAACGCACTAAAATTAACCTCCGGAGAGAGTAGGAGCAAAGCCATGGCAACCAATAAAGACATTGCCGCCGCCATGACGGTCAAATTGGAAGATATTTTCGCAACCTTGCCCCCGGAAACCGATTTCTATCCGGGCATCCGGCGGGCCCCGGCCCGGAATTTTACCTTAACCAACACGGAGACGAAGCTGGCGCTTAAGAACGCGCTGCGGTATATCCCCGAAAAATGGCATGCCCGGCTGGCACCTGAGTTTTTAGATGAATTAATGGCCCACGGCCGGATCTATGGCTACCGGTTTAGGCCGCCGGGAAAGCTGAGTGGGCGGCCCATCGAACAATACCGGGGCAAATGTATTGAGGGCCGGGCTTTTCAAGTCATGATCGACAACAATTTGGATTTCGATGTGGCCCTGTATCCCTATGAATTGGTGACCTACGGCGAAACCGGTCAGGTCTGCCAAAACTGGATGCAGTATTGCCTGATCAAACGCTATCTGGAGACCTTGACCGACGAGCAGACCCTGGTGGTCGCCTCGGGCCACCCGGTGGGCCTTTTTCATTCATCACCCCAGGCACCCCGGGTCGTCATTACCAATGCCCTCATGGTGGGCATGTTCGATGACCAGGACAACTGGCACCGCGCCATGGCCCTGGGTGTTGCCAACTACGGCCAGATGACCGCCGGCGGCTGGATGTATATAGGCCCCCAGGGAATTGTGCATGGCACTTACTCCACTTTATTGAATGCTGCCCGGGCCAAACTCAATGTCCCCGCGGCGGCTGATATGGCCGGCATCCTTTTTGTCTCTTCGGGATTGGGCGGCATGAGCGGGGCCCAGGGCAGAGCCATCGAAATTGCCAACGGGGTTGGCATTATCGCGGAAGTCGATCCGTCGCGGATACAAACCCGCCACGAGCAGGGCTGGGTCAGCCTGGTGACGGCCGATCCGGCCGAGGCCTTTGGGCAGGCTCAGGCCTTTCGAGACAAGCAAGAAGGCGCGGCCATTGCCTTTCATGGCAATATTGTCGACCTGCTTGAATACGCGGTCGCCAACGATATCCATATCGACCTGCTTTCGGATCAAACCTCCTGCCATGTTGTCTACGATGGCGGTTACTGCCCCCAGGGATTGACTTTCGAGAAACGCACGGACATGCTGCGCAGCGATCACGACCAGTTTGTCCGCCTGGTGGACCGCTCTTTGAAACGCCATTTTGAACTCGTACGCACATTGACCCAACGAGGCGTGTACTTCTTCGATTACGGCAATAGCTTTTTAAAAGCGGTATATGATGCCGGCGTTACGGAGATCTGTAAAAATGGCCGCGACTCCCTGGACGGCTTCATTTTCCCCTCTTACGTAGAAGACATTATGGGCCCCGTATTGTTCGATTACGGCTACGGGCCCTTTCGCTGGGTCTGCCTCAGCGGGAAAGCGGAAGACCTCGAAAAAACCGACCGGGCCGCCATGGACTGCATCGATCCGGAACGCCGCTTCCAGGACCGCGACAACTATGTCTGGATCCAGGATGCCGGTAAAAACAAAATGGTCGTGGGTACCCAGGCCCGGATCCTTTACCAGGATGCCCTGGGACGCATGGCGATCGCACTGAAGTTCAACCAGATGGTCAGAGACGGCGATATCGGACCGGTAATGCTGGGCCGCGATCACCATGACACCGGTGGAACCGACTCCCCGTTCAGGGAAACAGCCAATATCAAGGACGGCAGCAACATCATGGCAGACATGGCCGTACACTGTTTTGCCGGCAACGCCGCCCGCGGCATGAGTCTGGTTGCCCTGCACAACGGCGGCGGCGTCGGCATCGGCAAGGCCATCAACGGCGGTTTCGGCATGGTGCTCGACGGTAGCCAGAGGGTCGACGAAATCCTGAAACGGGCATTTCCCTGGGATGTCATGGGCGGGGTCGCCCGCCGCGCCTGGGCTCGGAACGAAAACTCCATCGAGACCGTCATCGCGTACAACCAGAGTCGCCCGGACACGGATCACATTACCCTGCCGTTCATCCCGGATGAAGGCATGCTTGATAAGGTCCTGGCCGAACGGTTGGAGGCAGATGATAGCGATGGTTGAATTAAACGGAAACCTCATTGTTGAAAATGCGACCGAACTGGTTACCTGCAGCGGGACGGCCGCCAAGACCGGGGCGCAGATGGCGGATATCGGCATCATCCCGGACGGGGCCGTGGTAATTGAAGCCGGCCGCATTGGATATGTCGGGCCAACCAGCGGGCTGCCGACCGGTCTCGATCGCGCCGGTTTTGATATTATCGATGCGTCCGGCAAGGCCGTCCTGCCCGGCTTCGTAGATCCCCACACCCATTTTGTTTTTGGCGGTTACCGGCCGGAAGAATTTGCCTGGCGCCTGCGCGGCGACACCTACATGGAGATCATGCAGCGCGGTGGGGGTATTCACAGCACGGTCGCGGCCACCCGCGCAGCCTCCCGCGAAGAACTTATTGCCGCCGGCCGCAAACGGCTGGATGCCATGTTGAGTTTCGGGGTTACCACGGTCGAAGGCAAGAGCGGCTACGGCCTCGCCCAGGAAACGGAAATAAAGCAGCTCGAAGTCATGGCCACCCTGGATGCCCAGCATCCGGTCGATATTGCAACAACCTTTCTCGGGGCCCATGCCGTGCCCCCGGATTATAAAAATCAGGCGGACCGGTATGTCGACCTCCTCATCGCGGATGTTCTGCCGGAAGTGACCGACAGGAACCTGGCTGAATTTTGTGATGTCTTCTGTGAACAGGGTGTCTTTTCCGTCGACCAGTCCCGGAGGATTCTGAAGGCCGCGGCACGTTCGGGGTTGAAGCTCAAGCTGCATGCCGATGAAATCGTTCCCCTGGGAGGGGCCGAACTGGCCGCCGAATTGGGGGCTGTCTCGGCTGACCATCTCCTGCATGCCTCGGATGCCGGAATTCGGGCCATGGCCGACGCCGGGGTGGTAGCGACCCTGCTGCCGGGAACAGCCTTCAGCCTGAAGGAGCCTTTTGCCCGGGCCCGGGAAATGATCACCCAAAATTGCGCCGTGGCCCTGGCTTCCGACTTGAACCCGGGCAGCAGCTTTACCTCATCAATTCCACTGTTGGCGGCGTTGGCAACCCTGCAAATGGGCCTCAGTCCGGAGGAAACCGTCACCGCACTTACCCTGAACGGGGCGGCCGCCCTGGACCGGACCGCCACCGTGGGCAGTCTGGACCCCGGGAAGTTGGGCGACCTGGTCATCCTTGAATACCCATCCTATCGCTTCATCCCCTATCACACCGGGGTTAGCATCGTTGAAAAAACCATCAAGAACGGCACGCTCGTATTCGATAAAACGTGTCATGAGGTTCTCTACGGCGACGCATCCTGTAGCTGATTTTCCATTGGCGCATTTCCGTGGATCCATCGGGGATATGCAATCCGTACCCCAGGTGGCGGTAAACCATCTCCCCCTCACACTCTCACCACATTGCGGAAATTGGGGGTCACCGGGTGGCCACACAGCCGGCAAACCGTTGCTGGTACTCTTTGGGCCGCAACCCGGTGAGTCGGGTAAACACTTTCCTGAAAAATGAGATATCCTCATATCCCACTAAAAACGTAATTTCATTGAACGTCCGGCCACCTTCCTCCAACAGGTGTTTGGCTGTCTCCACCCGCAACTGCTGTAAGTAGCCCAGAGGCGTCACCCCCGTGGCCTGTTTGAAGCGACGTTCCAGCGACCGCCGGCTCAATCCGTGATCTTCGGCGAGCTGGTCATAGTCCATCGCCTGGGTGTGATGCTGTTCAATCCACTTCTGGATGTTGACAATCGTTGCATCAGCATGATCCCGGGAGAACAGAAAACAGTCGTAGGGGGTCTGAATTTCACGCCCCAAATCCAAAATCATGGTCTTGGCGCATTGTACGGCGGTCTGCCGACCGCAGAATTTTTCCACCAGGTGGAGGGACAAATCCAAGCCGGCATTCACACCTGCCGAGCAGTAAAGACGGCCCTGGTCAAGGTACATTTGATCCTGCTTTAATTGAATCCGGGGATATTTTTTCCGGAAAACTTCTGTGAATCCCCAGTGCAGGGTAGCGGCCTTGCCGTCCAACAAGCCGGTCTCAGCCAGCAAAAACACGCCGGTGCAAATACTGGCCACATGGGCGCCCTGCTCATAATGGTGCCTGATCCAGGGCACCAGTTCCGGATTTTTTTCCAGGATCCGTTCGATATAGGTAGCGGAACCAATGACGATCAGATCGGTCTGGTCGACATCCGCTATACTGCTGTGGGGCTGAATAAGGACCCGGTTGGTTGCTTTGATAGGTTGCCCATCAGCCGAGGCGATGGAGACATCGAAATACGGGGTGGCCGGTGTTCTGCTGACCCTGTTCCAAAGCCGGCCGGCCTGGTTCAGGATATCCATGGGGCCAATAATTGTAGTGGCCATTGAATTATAAAGTCCTAAAATTGTAACTTTTTCAGGCATTGTGTCCCTTGGGGCATCCCCTTGACGACTATGAGATAGTTTGCAGGTGACCATAAACGCTGCTTGCTAGAACTGTCGTAAAAGGCTCTTTAAAAGTCGTTTATGCCACTTTTCGTCCTTAAAGGCAACTGCTATGTTACAATCATATGGAACGAAAGGAGGCAATCGATGAACGCTGAGCAGATCAAGGCAGCCATAGCGCCCTGTGGCTTGGACTGTGAAAAATGCTTTGCCCACGTGGATGGCGATATCCGCAAGTATAGTTTGAAATTAAAGGAAAAATTGGGAAATTTCGAAATCTACGCCAAACGTTTTGAAACCCTGGTGGGGGATCCGATCTTTAAAAAATACCCCGATTTCAAGGTCATGCTGGACTATTTCGCAGAAGAAAACTGCACGGGCTGCCGCAATGAACAATGCAAACTTTTCAAAGATTGCGGCGTGCGCCCCTGCCATCAGAAAAAGGGTGTGGACTATTGTCACCAGTGCGACGATTTCCCCTGCAGGCAAACCAATTTCGACAAGCACCTGTATGACCGCTGGGTCGCGATGAATGAAAAAATCAGGCAGATCGGAATGGAAGCGTTCTTTACAAAGACACGCGACTACACCCGGTACCCATAAAACGGATGAAGCCCGGCCAGACAGCCGGGCTTTTTGCTTATCCGATTCTGAAAAGAAGCTTTTCAGTTTAGATTGTTGAGTCCGCCTTCAAGGTACCTGACAAACACATCCCTGGCGTCGTTCGCCTTTTCCTCATCTTTGATCAGAACGATCGAGTACATGGGTAATTCGGGTAACTGCAGGTGGGCGGGCGCTTTTCGCAACCCTTCCGTCAGTGCGCCCGCCGGCAATATAGACAGTCCCATACCTGCCTGAACGGCGGTCTGGATGTTTGCGATGGAAGATCCCGTGTACAACACCTCCCATTCTCGATTTGCTTTTTCGAGACCTTCTGTTGCCATTTTTCTGAAAACGCAGGGTGACGGCAATAAAACCAGATGGAGGACATCCTGGGGGGATATTTCCGCATCCTTGCCAATTACCCAGATTAAAGGCTCTTGCATGAGGACCCGGCAGCGTCCCTGATAGGCGTCTTTTCCGGTCACAACCAAATCCAACTCGCCCTTTTCAAAGAGCGGGATGAGATTGATGCCAACATCCGTCCGCACCTCGAGATGAATATTGGGATATTGTTGCCTGAATTTGCTGAGGAGTCTGGGAAGCAGTTCCGGCAAGAAATAATCGATGAGCCCTATTCGTAACGTACCGGAAGCTTTTGGTTTTGTTAGTCGGCTGACCGCTTCGTTATGGACCGCCAATATGCGTCCGGTATAGTCCAGTAAAATTTCACCCTCGGGTGTGAGCGCGAGGCTTTTACTCGTCCGATTGAAGACCTGGGTGTCCAGACGTTCTTCGAGTCGACGGATTTTTACGCTTACGCCGGACTGGGTCAAGCCAATCGCCTTCCCAGCTTTGGTGAAACTGCCTGTTTGAGCAACTTCTCTGAAGCAGCGCAGCATGTCTATGTCGAGATCAATGGGTATCATAGGTTTGATGATAAGCAGTCATGTACTGCATGACAACTATTAATTTGCGTTATTGGCAACGCGTCATACATTGAATGCACGAAAAATGAGTGCGGCAGCACAATATGTTCAAATAGAAACTATAAAGGAGAAACACATGAAAGCAATAGTTGCAAAAAGCGGCAGTGAAGCTCAAGACGCAGACGCCTTTACGCTTCAGGAGCAGCCCGTGCCTGAACCCGAGACACAGGATCTTCTGGTTCGCGTCCTTGCCATCGGAATGAACCCTGTTGATACAAAGGTTCGCAAGATGTTTGAAAATGATGCGGTGCTCGGCTGGGATGCCTATGGAATTGTCGAAAAACCCGGCGACGGCGTGACCGGCTTTAAAACCGGAGATAAGGTCTATTATGCGGGCGATCTCACCCGCCCGGGATGTAATAGTGAATATCAACTGGTCGACCACCGGATTGTGGCACCAGCACCGGAAACATTATCACCGGAAGATGCCGCAGCCATGCCGTTAACCTCGATAACGGCGTGGGAGGGTTTATTTGAGCGTTTGGGCTTTATCCCGGAAGCAGGTGCCAACGCCGGCAAGAGCATCCTGATAATCGGGGGCGCGGGCGGCGTCGGCTCCATTGCCATCCAGTTGGCCCATTGGGCGGGGTTGAAAGTATTTGCAACCGCGTCGCGGACGGAGACAGAAGAATGGTGCCGGAAGTTAGGTGCAGATACTATCCTGAACCATAGAAACAATCTTTATGATGAGCTGAAGGCCTCCGGAGCCGATTCAGTTGATGCTATTTTTTGCACGACTCAAATGGAAAGGCATTGGGCCGTAATGGCTGAATGCATCCGTCCGCAAGGCCATATAGTTTTAATCGATGACCCGGTGGATCCGGTTGACATCACGATATTCAAACTTAAAAGCGTCACCATTTCCTGGGAATTCATGTATACCCGGTCGATGTTCCAAACAGATGATATCGCCGCACAGGGAAAATTGCTTGCGGCTGTAGCCGGCCTGTTGGATGAGGGCACCTTTGGTGACAACCCGCCAGAAGACATTCTCCGGCCTGACACCAGAGAACATCCAGACGATGCACATCAAACAGGAGAGCGGGACTATGATGGGCAAACAGGTCCTTACGCTTTAATCTGGCCTTGTCGATAGGGTTAAAAAATACGAAACGTAGGAGAAACATAAAATGACATACTACTCGGTATTGGCCGTAACTCCCACCAGCGAAGATTGGATCCCGGATTATATCGGCCCCGCGAACGCGCTCGTCGCGAGGCACGGCGGGAAATATCTCCTCCGAACTGCCAACCACAAACGCCTCGAGGGTGAGGGCGAAGATGCTGCTTTGCGTATCATCATCGAATGGCCATCTGCGGAAGCCGCCGTGGCTTTTATGAACGACCCGGCTTACCGGCCCCATCTCGCGGCCCGGACGGCCGGATCGATAAGCCATCACTTTCTAATCGAAGGCAAAGACGACCTTGCCTGAAAGGCTTAAAGGGTGAACGTATGCAAAAAACAATTCTAGTTACCGGAGCTACCGACGGCATCGGGCTGGAGACAGCCAGGATGTTGGTCGCGCTGGGTCACAATGTCTTGCTGCACGGGCGCAACCGGGCTAAGCTGGAAAAAGTTGAGCGCACACTCGCTGATCTGCCGGATGGCGGCGGCGTTGAAAGCTACCTGTCTGACCTCTCACACCCGGACGCTGTAGAGGCACTTGCCAAAGCAGTCACAGAAAAGCACGCCAAACTTGATGTATTGGTCAACAATGCAGGTGTTTTTAAGACAACTGATCCCATAACGCAGGACGGGCTTGATGTGCGGTTTGCCGTCAATGCAATTGCACCCTATCTGCTGACCCTACGGCTTCTAGCGCTGCTGGGAACGACAGGACGAGTCGTCAATCTTTCCCCGGCGGCCCAGTCGCCTGTAAACCCGGATGCACTGGCCGGACGGGTCAGGCTGCCCGACATGGCCGCCTATTCACAAAGCAAACTGGCGCTTACCATGTGGTCGCGCACAATGGCGCTTTCGCTGGGAGAAGACGGACCGGTCATCATCGCGGTGAACCCGCGGTCGCTGCTTGGCAGCAAGATGGTGAAAGAGGCCTTTGGTGTGGCTGGCGGCGATCTGCGTATCGGTGCAGAAATTCTCTGCCGCCTCGCCCTGGAAGATGAATTCGCGGCTGCTACCGGAAAGTATTTTGACAACGATGTTGGCCAGTTTGCCGCGCCCCATCCCGATGCCCTAGATCCGCAAAAATGTGAAGAGATCGTTCATGCTATCGAGACTATTTTCTCTGAGAATAAGCAATAGGAGCAAAAGACATGATAATCGCTCTCGTTCAGATTCCATTCGATGGACCGAAGCGGCCGAGTGAAGCAGTAATCGCCCAGTCTCTTGAGTCAACGAAAATATTCCATGATGTCAAAGGCCTACGCCGTAAGTACTATCTCAATAGTGATGAAGGCGGTGGTGGAATTTACGAGTTCGCCACCCGTGCGGATGCTGAAGCCTGGTTCAATGATCAATGGGAAGATTGGATGGAAGGTCGCTTTGGCGTTCGGCCAATTTTGACCATTTTTGACAATCCTGTTGTCTTGGACAATGAAATCGGTGAAGTCCGTGTCAATGGAACACCAGTCCCCGCCCCTTGGGAAAAAGCCAAGCGATAACGAGTTAAGTCTGGTTGCCGCTCCTTATCCGTTTCACTATATCCATAAAAATGTGAATAGGCTGTTCGTGTTAGGGAGAAGGTTGTTACTGAATGAATTGAGTACAAATTTTAGGAGATAGAGATGTATTACGAAGGAAAAATATACCGCCCCTGGCCGGAGGCCAACAGATTACTGATTCAAACGACCCTGTGCTGTACCCATAATACCTGTACGTTCTGCGACATGTTCAGGGAAAAGAAATTTCGCATCCGGAAGATCAAGGAAATCTTTCAGGATATCGAGGAAGCCAGACAAATATATCCTTATATCCGCTCAATCTTTCTTATAGACGGAAACGTCTTGGCCTTGAAAACAGAGTTTCTTTTGAAAATTCTTGGGAAAATAAGCGTAACTTTTCCGGAATGTTCAAAAATCGCCCTCTACGCCGGGTTGAATGATCTCAGGCGAAAATCGGTCGAAGATCTCAAGAAATTAAAGCAGGCAGGCTTGACGTTGGCATATACCGGTTTGGAGTCCGGTGACCCGGTGACTCTTGAGCGGATAAAAAAAGGATTGACACCTGAACAGGCAAAGAAGGGAATGGAAAAGGCCAAAGCTGCCGGAATCGACGTTCTTGTTTCGATTATCTTTGGGATAGGTGGTAAAGAACGTTCCCGGGAGCACATTGTTGCAACCACAAAACTGCTCAATATTATGAAACCCGAGCAACTGGCGCCCATGGCATTGACGATCCAGCCGGGTACTCAACTAGGAAAGCAGGTAGAATCAGGCGAATTCAAACAGGCGACCCCAATGCAGATCCTTGGTGAGGAAAAATACCTCCTGGAAAACCTGGCTGATTTTGACACCATCTACTGGGGAGACCACGCCAATAATATCGTAGCATCCAGGGGCAGGCTGCCGGAATCCCGGGAGCTGTTCCTGAAAAAGATCGACCATGCCCTTGCCAATCATCCGGTGACGGATGAGGAAGTACTCGTAACATCACCCTGGTAGAAGTCAGCCCATACCGACTTATGCATTGCTCGTAGGCTAAAAATACGAAAAGCCCGGCCAGAAAGCCGGGCTTTTCGCTTAACTGTTTTAGGTTTAGTTTATAAAAATCGTCCTTCAAACGCTATAATATCAGGTGTGCTGTTAACGATCGCATATTCACCCGATGCAATTGGATCAAGTCCATCAGTTATGGAATATATTTCAACGGTGTATTGACCTGCATCTGCTTGGCCTTTTGTGTCTAGCCAGACATAATTGCTGTCTTTGTTTGGATCGATAGGAAATCTGTCAAATAAATAGATTTGTGGTGAATCGACTCTATACCATTTTGCCAAGACAGCATTGTCAGTTATTTGGTCCGTTTTAAATGTAGCAAATATTTTTGAGTCGTTTGATTTAAATACATCCCGGGGATCAATCGGCAAATTGTCTTGAACTGAACTGCAAAATTCAATCTTGTTTACGTCCATGTGCCCATGAGTTGACTCATGCAGGGTGTTTTTTAGAATGCCTTCACTAGCGATATCAATAAGCTTAGTGGTAAAATCCTTAATAGACATATAGGTAGGTATGTCTTCATAGTTGATACTTACGAAGTTTTGCATCAGCTTTAGAATTTCCTCATCTGCAAGTCCCAGCCTCTCAAGCTCTTGATATACAAAATTGCCTAATGATGTATCCGTAGGCAACGTATTCTCATTGAGAATCTCCTGTAGAAGTTCAATTGTTTTGTCTTGGTAGGTCACTCTGTCCAGTAATTTATCAATTTTCTTTTTTTGCTGTGAAACTATACGATCACGCGAAGCTAACATTGAATCTGATTCATTATAGCGATTAGTTTTAGATAGAGTGCTTTTCCCGGACTCTTTAGACAAGTATTTAGATGCTACCTTTAGAAGAAGTTGGTCGGTGTTTGCCGGTTGATTCAAAACTAACATCCCTATAGATCCCAGAGTGACCCCGGCGATGAATACAGTGCTATACACAATTACTTTTTTTAAACCTGCGTTCATTCTTTACGGTCCTCTTTATTGCTGTGTTGAAAGATAAAAACCTCTTTGGGGACATCGATCACTAAAAGCTTATCCCGTAACGTATACCAAGGGTATCAAGGCCTTCATTCGGAGAAGCTAAATATGCGTTTGAAATATGAGCAAACGATAAATATAAACTGTGCCGCGAATCTAACCGGTAACCAATCTCAATTAGAATCCGAAAAAGAATGCGAGAGCCTAACGCCTTGGCATCAGCAGTAGTAGACTTCAATTGCCCATTATGAACAGCAAGGCCAATACCAAGATCTAAGTAGAAATTAGAATAAATTTCACGATTCCACAAAAGACCGGCATAGCCATTACTTGTATAACCTTTATTATTTATCGATAAACCAAAATTTGGATAAACAAAGCCCGACAGAAACGAAACTAATGAATGCTTAGCGATGAACTCGGCACTAAAATCAACGCCCCCCTCTTTTTTAGCCCCGCTCCAAAGGTTGTCTACATCATGGGATAAAATGCCGATACGAATTTCTTTTAAATTTGATAATTCCTTTTCCCTGATACCATCACCCCCATAAAACGACTTGGGACATATTAAGAACTCTGATGTAATCAAGATTAGAAATACGACAAGATATTGAAACCGTATTAGCTTTTGAATGCAGATGCGAGAGTTTCTTCGATTCACGCTTCTCCACTTTTTGTGAGCTTTATAACAACTAAGTATTACATAGTTAGGTCACTGTAAATGCTGTGGGTACAGTAAAAGTTGGGCCGCTACTCAGTCCTTTTGCATCACTGACATTAACTGTCGTACTCCAAGTCCCCGCAGGGCCTGCCACTACTAACGGCGCGGTAGTATAGCACATGTTTGCAGCTGTTTGCGCTGTTAACGGAAGTGTTGCGGGCGGAAATTGTGGATTTACCATATCCGGCTGTAAGTACTGGGTAATGGTCACTTGTGTGGCATCCAGATCAGGGTCATTAATGCATATCATTAAAGCTACGTTATCACCAATATTCGCCGCTGCTATTGGGGTGAAGGTGGCATCAGCCGCAGCATAAATAAAGGCGTTTGTGACTGTAGGTGCGGTACCCGAGGGGGCGCTCCCACCCCCGCCGCCACCTCCTCACCCGAATGGTGAAAAAAAGAATACCACAATACCTAAAAACATGAGGAGCTTAAGGTGGATAGCCTTCATATTGCCCCCTAAAGTAAATTTGAAAATAGTGATATCTATTGGTCAGTGCGTTTGGCGAGTTTCAAGAACTTAACAGAAACGAAACAAATAACAAGCATTTTTTAATGACCACTAAATATATTCAATCGAATCCATTAACGCATTAGGTTGTGTATTTTTCACCAAGACTAAACATGTGCTGCCCCACATTTAGCTCATAAACACTTCTTAATAGTTTTCTGATGATATTATCTAAATAGGCGGGACTAAGAAAAAAGGGGCTACGGTGTAAACCGTAACCCCTTAATTTTGCTGGTAGGCACGATTGGATTTGAACCAACGACCTCTTCCGTGTCAGGGAAGTTTTCTATATTTTTCTCTTTTTATTACAGTGTGTTAAGGTCTTGAAATTGTACCATGCCTATACAAAGTATGGTAAATGCCCATTTGGGTAGATACCTATGGATCCAAGCTATTACTCATTACCGATATGGTGGAAGTCTTTAATCATGAACCTTTTTCAAGTAGTGACCTTATTGTTAAACATTTATTCAAGATAACAGTCCTTATTTATGAGCATTTTTTGTTTATTATAGTTGTCTCTCAAAATATTGCAAATGTGAAACACAAACCTTCTAGATGTGAATTCTTTAACGTCTATCTATTTTGTCTCTCAAAATATTGCAAATATGAAACACAAACCGCATAGATGTGAATTCTTTAACGCCTATCTAGTTTGTCTCTCAAAATATTGCAAATGTGAAATACAAAAATTTTATGTTTGATTCTCTGACAATCGTGCCATTTGTCTATAATATTTAATAATGCGTTGACGCCAAGGCATTTTGCTGTTAATATATCGAGAAATATTAACGCCTAATCCTTAGGATGAAGCATGGAACTTAATCTCGAAAATGCCGTCAACTACCATTATGATCAATTTCCACCTAAAAAGCTTGATTATAGTTTAATAGTTGGGCCTCTAGTTAGAGCAACAGATGCTGTCGCGCGCTATGACCAGATGCTAAAAAATATGCATGACAGCGAGATATTTTTAGCCCCTCTGCGAAACCAGGAGGCTGTTATATCTTCGAGGATGGAAGGCACAGTGAGTACCATGGATGAAATACTCCAATTTGAGGCAGATCATGATGTAGAGCCAGGAAAGGCAGTGAATGTAAGATCAGAAGTGATCGAAACGATTCTCTACCAGAGAGCATTAAAGTCAGCTCAACTAGCAATGGCAGATGGCTATCAATTATCTCAATCACTAATTAAGCGAATCCATCAGTCACTACTCTTTTGGGGGAGGGGTGCCTCTAAATCACCAGGCAAGTTTAAAACAGAACAAAATTATTTAGCCGATAGGCTAAGAAAAAACATTAGGTTCATACCAATTAGCCCTGAAAAACTGCAAGATGGTTTGGATAAATTATTTCAATACATTGACCAGAGTAACGATCAAACACTGGTTAAAACAGGCATCACCCATATAGAATTTGAAGCATTGCACCCATTTAAGGATGGAAATGGCCGAATCGGCCGGATGTTAATTACTTTGATGCTGTGGGCCTCAGGAACTATCTCTGCACCCCACTTTTACGTAAGTGCGTATTTGGAGGATAACAAAGACCAGTATATAGATACAATGCGCAACGTTTCAAAACATGGTGATTGGGAAAGCTGGTGTGTCTTCTTTTTAGAGGCTGTAGAGCAACAGGCCATTCGAAATCTTACTATTGCAGAAGATATAAGCAAGCTATACGAGGAGATGAAAATAGTATTTGCAGACACGCTTTCTTCAAAGTGGAGTGTCAATGCATTAGATTTTATTTTCACAAATCCAGTTTTCAGAAACAATAAATTTACATCAAATAGCGGAATACCTACCGCCAGTGCAGCCCGTTTTACTAGGCTGTTATTAGAAAAAGGATTAATAACTACAATTGAAGAAGCATCGGGAAGAAGGCCAGCAATGTATTCATTTGAACCGCTAATGGATATAGTAAGGGTTTAATGGTAAATAAGAGATTTGCCAGCGACTGCTTCCCCAAGAGGGAAGCAGTCGCAAACTGATTTTCCTATGAAATTGAAATTGTAGTGTTTTTTAGAAACCACTCAGCAAAAAAGGTGAAATATAGACCATTTTAGAGCATTTTCGTACCATACATGTATGTTACGAAACGAGAAAAGCCCACTCTTTTGGAGTGGGCTTAACTCTTTGAAATCATGGTGGTAGGCACGATTGGATTTGAACCAACGACCTCTTCCGTGTCAGGGAAGCGCTCTCCCCCTGAGCTACGTGCCTGTAAAAGTAGATGTTGAGATATCATTGGGGCTATTCGCTGTCAAGCGAAATCCCAGCCCTATACATAACTATGCCGTCACATCCACTTAATTAATTAATAACTGAATAATCAGTCGGTTATACAAAGTGTGCGGTCTGGTCTCTAAAACCGCTATGGTCGGCCGCTGGCCGCCCGGTATCACTTTGGAATTAAGGCGACTCTCAGAAGTTCACCCGACACCTCGTAGATGTCCAGCCGGAAATTTTCAAACGGATTCAACATTAATCCGTTGGCAAAGGCTTCGACCGTTCCCTGGAAATCAACTTCCATCAAGGCCTGATCCGGCTTCATTTCCAGGGTTTTTATATTCTGGACGTCAGGCATTTTTTTGATCACGCGCCGAAACATGACGAAATTGGCCAGATCGCGGGTACCCTCTACCGCAATCTGAATCATCGTGAGATCTTTACCCTCTTTGCCCCAGACAGCCGCAATCCGTTCGGCCAGATCCGTTGCGGCCAGCCCCGCCGCTGTATCGATTGCCTGGCGGCCACCAACAATATCGTCACTACCGGCCGCAACCGCTTCTTTTGCAGTCAATGCCAACTCGGTGCCGTCAGCGACCAGATATGCCCGCGCCTGAACCCTGGCGGCATATGATCTTCGTGTGGCCCCCATGGTATTGGGTGCCGGTTGGGAAACAGCCGTCCCAACGATGATAACCTTGGCGCCGTAGTCCGCAGCCAGCAGCATGGCGGAAGCCGTATCGATGTTGGCTGGAAAATCTATGGTTCGATTCTGGGTGCCGGAAGAACTGCGCGCTGGATCGGCCACCAGGAACCCTTTTTCCTTAAGCGTTTGGGCCATGGTTTTTTCCGTTGTTGACATGATAAATTGCGCGTCGCCACCCCACCAGTAATGCGCCAAAGCACCAATCGGGTTTTGCTCGGAAACAAAGAAAAGGATCTTCGGTAATTCCCCCCGGCCCACCGCAATGGACATTTCGGCCAGTTTCCGGGCAATGGCTTCTAAGGATATGGTTGCCTCGACCACGGCGCGGTAAGTTTTACCGGTCTTGTATTCACCAAGGACCTTGTAGCCTTGGATAAACGCCTCGGTCTGGCCCTGGACAACCTGGTTGATAATCTGAAAGTGGCCCACCAGACTTTCGGGTGAGAGCATATCGACAACGGCCGCATCAAGCGCTGTGTTGAGCCCATTTTTAATGGCATCCTGCCGGGCCGCCTCGGGATTGCCTTTGTAGATAGTTCCGGTCCCGATCACAACCATGGTTTTAAAGCCCGCCGGCTGTTGAGCATATGCCAACTGCCCACCTGGGAATCCTGTTATGCAAACCACTGCTAATATAGCCAGCAGCCATAGCGACCTTACATAAGTCCGCATGTATGTGTTCCTCCGTTTAACGCAAATATCCGTACTTTTACAAAATATAATATCTCTAGAAGCGGCTTATAAGCTTTCAGTCAGCACATCCCAAAATTGAAATCAAGCCCTTATGGTACCTTTATAATCCACTCAAAGCTGTTTCAAACTTTGCGTTGCAGGGCATAATCCGCAATATCCTCCAATGTGTCCCGGGAGGGGGAGGGTTTAAATCCCGCCAGGCATGCCTTGGCGCGGTCCACATATTTCCGGGCGTTGCTTTGAGTATACCTTATCCCCTCGTATGTTTCGAGCAGTTCTATCAGGGCTTTGAATTCTGCAATCGAGAACTCGGGGTTCTGAATTATCGCCTCCATCCGGTGCCTGTCGTCCGGAGCGGCCTTTGCGAGCGCATAAATCACCGGCATGGTCAGTTTGCCTTCCCGCAGATCTGCGCCCACAGCCTTACCCAGCGCGGCACTGTCCAGGGTATAGTCCAGCAGATCATCTGCCATCTGGAAAGCCAGTCCCAGGTTATAACCATAATCGGCCAGGGCCTGCGGATCGGAAGCATTGCGCCCCGCCACCAGGGCCCCGGTTCGGCAGGCCCCTTCGAACAACACCGCGGTTTTGCACTCGATGACCTGCATATATTCGGCTTCTGTTAATGTCAGATCACCCTTGCGATGCAGTTGCTGGATTTCACCTTGGGACATCATTTCGGTGATTCGGGCGATGGTATGAATCACATCCGCATTCCCGGTTTCCGCAGCCAGTGACAGGGACCGGGCCAGCAGAAAATCCCCCGTCAGAACGGCGGTGGCGTTGTTCCAGACGGAATTAGCCACCGGCTTGCCTCGGCGGGTGGTGGCCTCGTCGACAAGGTCGTCATGCAAGAGGGTTGCCGCGTGCAGGTATTCGAAAATAACCGCGAATGCCGGCGCCCGGTCACCCTTGTAATTACACAAGCGGGCCGACAACAGCATAAGCAGCGGGCGCAACCGCTTACCGCCACCGAACAGAATATGGCCGGCCACATCCCGGGTCAGATCAAAATAAGGATCCAGGTTTGCTTCCAGGGCGGCATTGATTGCTTCCAGGTCTTCGCGAACCGCCTCCAAAATCTTGGTTTTGAGGTCAACCATAAGCCTAAAGAACCTTCCCGATCAGATCATATTCCAGCGTATCCGTAATCCGGGCGCGTACGATGGTGCCTCTTTCAATATTGTCCGCGTGCAGAATTGTCAAGCCGTCCACCTCGGGGGCCTGCAACATCGTCCGCCCGATATAGACACCCGCCTCGGGATGTTCCTCAACGAGCACCGCCATCTCCGCTCCCAGATATCGACGGTTGTTCTCCCTGGAGATATCCAGTTGCAGGGCCATAAGGCGCTCCTGTCTGTCCATCGCCGTCTGGGCGGAGACATGGCCCGGAAGCCGGTGGGAGGGCAGATCCGCCGAGTCGGAATAGGTGAACACGCCCAAGTGATCGAACCGAACCCGACGCACAAAGTCCGCCAGTTGGGCGAAATCCGCCTCGGTCTCCCCGGGGAACCCGGTAATGACCGTCGTGCGCAGGGCAGCTCCCGGAACGGCCATCCGAATGCGGTCAAACAGGTCCAGCAAGTCGTCGGCGGTATAGTGCCGGCCCATCTGTTTCAATATCCCGTCGCTGGCGTGCTGGATGGGAATGTCAAAATAAGGGCAAAGATTGGCATAGCGGGCTACCGTTGATGAAATATCCAGCTGGATGCTCTCCGGGTGGCCATATAAAAATCGGATCCACAGCTCCGGATACGCCTCTGCCAAGGCTGCCAAAAGCCCGGCCAGCCCGTAGGATCCGATATCCTGCCCGAAATAAGTGGTATCCTGAGCGACCAGAACGAGCTCTTTTATCCCGGCGGCGGCAAGCGCTCCGGCCTCTGCAATAATATCCGCCGGTTGGCGGCTTTTCTGTTTTCCGCGCAGTTTGGGGATGATGCAGTAGGTACAGTGCCGGCTGCAGCCTTCGGCAATCTTCAGATAGGCCATGGCTGTCCGGTCTTCGAGTTGCCGCGGTGAATCTGGCCCCTGGGGGCGGATCAGGTCCGGGTCCGGCAGCAGGCACAGGCCCTTTTCGACCGGCTGCTCTATAACCCGCAGGATGTCGGCATAAGCGCCGGTACCCAGAAAGGCGTCCACCTCGGGCAATGCCGCGCTGATCTGCTCCTGGTAGCGTTCGGGCAGGCAACCGGTCACCACCAGTTTGCGACAGTTCCCTTCCGTTTTATGTACCGCCATTTCTAAAATGGCCGCGATGGATTCGTCGGCGGCGGATTCAATGAAGCTACAGGTATTGATGACAATGGCCCCTGCATCTTCCGGATCGGCAACCACTTCCCAGCCGGCGGCACCCAAACTGCCCAGCATCAGTTCGCTGTCCACCTGGTTCCGGGCGCACCCGAGACTCACCAGATATACCGTCTTTACTATCGCGTCCATACCGGTCCCGCTAAACGTTAAAAAATGCAAGCTATGCCTGCCAAAAAGCCAGATTAGGAATAGAAACACCGGTATGGATTGTCAATAGAATAATGGGGGCAGCCAGGCGGCATTTGAAATGTAAACACTAGGGGCTGTTTCTAAAATAAGATTTTGGTTCAAGGTCCCGTCTTCGCTCTACAAGCTACGCCGGACAGGCAAGGCGGCCGTGAGGTTTCCCCGCGCTGCGGGACTTCCCGCTGTTTTATTTCCCGATTGTAGGTCGCAACCGGAGGCACCAGCGAAGCCTGTGCCTTGCGTGGTAAATACTTAAGTATTTTGAGGATAGCGCTAACGGTTGCGCCTGACGGCTTGAAAACCGGCACTGCGTGCCGAAACCGAACGCCTAATGTAGAGATGGGACCAATCAGGCGTCGCCTGAAGGCTATGCCCGACAAGCAGACAATTTAGAAAAAGCCCCTATGCGGGTTCATGGCGATCGGCGATGTCCTGGAGGTTTTCTTCCGCCCGGGCACATAGTTCATCGGCGGTTTCATCATCCTGGGCCTGATAGCCAGCCAGCCCCATAGACAGCTTTACTTGCGGCCAGCCCTGATCTGCAACAGTCTCATAGAGGCTTTCAACGGCCCGGTTGACGATGCCATGGGCCTCATCTGCTTTTGTCTGGGGGAACATGAAAGCGAATTTGTCGTCATCGAGCCGCCCGAGACCGTCACTTTTCCGCAGGCCTCGGCTCAGAATCGACGATAGGGCCCGCAGGAGTCTCTCATCGAGACCGACTTTTTGTTCACCGCGGGCGGCACTGTTCCCATTCAACTGGAGCAGACATAGCGTCAGGTCGGAATGGTACCTTTTCGACCGGTAGGTTTCCGTGCTGAGGTTTTCCATAAATGTCCGCCGGTTCCATAATCCAGTCAGATCATCGATAAAACTGTTGTCGACGAGGCTCTGGGATGACCGTTCCAGTTTATCACACAGAATGTTCAAAATATTGAAATTAAGGGTGAGCGCCATGGGCGGATAGAGCCACTGCAGGCGTTTGATCATTTTCAGGTTCACCTGCAGCAGTTCACACGAGCAGGAGGCAATGACGGTGGCTGAGCGCGGGGCTCCGCGTAAAAGTCCCATCTCACCAATGAGTTCCCCGGCACTGACCCGCGTAAGGATTTTCGAAATACTCCGATTTTTAGGCGCGTCCCCATCCCGGGCCTGGTCAACCACCATCATATCCCCGGATATCAAGGCATACATGGAGTCACTGGCATCACCTTTGCGAAACAACACCTCGCCCTTATCGATTTTTTTAAGGGCCCCCGCCATGATGATGTAGTGAACTTGCGTGCGGGACAATCCCTTGAACAGGGGGATGCCATGCCTGGGCTCTGTGCCCAGTTTGATCCGCACCAGATCCCAGAGGGTCACCAATTCGACGTGCAGCATCAAAGAAGGCAACAGAATCAGGTCACCGACCAGCGCCGACAGCATGGTGATCATCATCATCAGGCCGAACACGGCCGTGGGTTGAAAACTGGAGAAGGCCAGAATGGAAAAGCCAATACTGATGGTAATCGTGGTGTAGATGATGGGTCGGCCGATGTGCCGCAGGGTCGCTTGCAGAGCTTTTCTATCATCCAGATCCTTACGGAATTCCTTGTTGTAACGGACCAGGTAATGGATGGTATCGTCGACTGCCAGTCCGATGGCAATGCTGGCAATGAGGCTGGTAAACATGGAAAGCTCGATGCCAAGCCACCCCATGATGCCGAAATTGATAATGATCGGGAACAGGTTGGGTACAATGGCCACCAGGCCGACCTTACTGGACAGAAAAAGCAGAAACATGATGCCGAAAACCACCACCATGGTCAAAGACAGACTCTTTACCTGCCCGCTGGTCAGCAGGTGACTGCTGGCGGAGATAACGATTCCGAAACCGGTCACATCCCAGCTGTAGTCTTTGGAGAAGTGCTCAGCCGTATAGTCCAGGATCCGCTCGCGCAGGTCTAAAAAATCCTGGGAACTGGAAATGTGGGTAAGCAGCAGGATATTGGCACTGGTATAATCCGGGCTCATGAACCGGGTGAACATGTCCTCGCCGAGCATCATCGTGTATTTGTTGGCCAGCATCCGCACTTCCCAGGCGGCTTCGGGTAAGACATAGTTCTCGGGCTTGAACTGGTTGCCGGCATAGTTAACCAGTTTCATGTAGTCCGTATACGCAATGGTTTTGTCTACGCCGGGCAGTGCCTGGGCGAACTTTTGAAGCTTGGCGATCCCGGCAAGGTGGGCCGGATCTTGAAAATAGTCCTCGCCCTTGCCGGTCATGGAGATGTTGATCGGAAAACTACCGGACAGATCTTTGTAGATATCGTGAAAATGGCGGCTGACCGGGGTGTCGTCTTTGAAATAACCAACCGGGTTGGTCTCGACCCGCAAGCGGAAGATGCCGACAACACATATGACCACAACAACAGCAATGATCGGCAGCACCAGCCATTGGCGGTTCAGGTTCAGGTCGATGACAAAGGTGATGATGCGGTCTATGACGCCGCCATCGCCGGTCGGCTGGCAGCTGTCGCCCCTGGACATGGGTATACAGACCAGGGCCGCCGGGAACAAGGTCAGCACCATTACCAACAGGCTAAACATCCCGAAACAGGAAAACAGGGCAAACTCCCGGATCGCTGGAATGTGATTGAGCAAGAGCGATCCGAGACCGATAACGGTAGTGGCCACAGCCAGGACCGTGGGAAAAGCGATCTCCCCGAAAGCCAGTCGGACGGATACCACCGCGTTTTGATCGTCTTGCCGGCAGGCCTGATACGCGGAAACGATGTGCAGGCAATAGGCCGTACCCACGGCAATAAGAAATACCGGTACGATCATGGTCAGCATGGACAAGGGAATACCGGATCCGGCCATGAGCCCGAATGTCCATACCAGCGAAAAGGAAACACACACCAGGGGCAGAATAAGATAGGCTGCATTTCGAAAAATAAAGAACAACAAAATGGCTATCAGGGCAAACGTAATGGGCGGCAACCTAAAAAAATCTTTGCGAGTATATTCCTCCAGGGCCTGGGACACCAAGGGCATGCCGATCTGGTAAAGAGAGAGTTTCTCCGGGGCGTCGGCGATTATCCCTGCGACTCTATCGATTACATTCAAGTAGTCGGCATCATTGGCCAGGACCAAGGTCAAAGCAGTTGCCTTATGATCCACGGACACGATATTCCCGCTAAACAGGTCAACCGGATCCAGCACCCGGGCAAACTCATCCAGGCTCCAATCACCGCTGATATCAATCGCTTTTTTAATGCCCGGCAGGCTGATTACCCGCCGAACCCCTTCTATTTTAGCCGCTGTCTCAGACAGCAGCTCCAGTTGACGGAAGACCAGGGGATCGAATACGTTCTCGCTTCTTATCACGACACGGATTATCTCATCCGAGCCGAATACTTTTTTAAAGGCCTTGTAGCGTTCCGTCTCGGGAAGATCTTCGATCACCAGATCGTAGACGGAGGTAGAAAATGACAGGTTGGGAATCTGCAGGGCAAACAAAGCGGTGAACGCCACGACAATCAGGATCACCGTCTTCGGCCATTTTTCCAGATATACCGGTACTTTCTCAAAAGTCAGATACTTGAAAAACCGGCTGAACATATGCGAAATCCTCCCGTCCTAAGGTCTGATCTCTCCGGCAAATGAATGCGGCTGCTAATTGTTACGTGAAATGTAGATTTGAATTACGGAAATCGCGAATTCGCCCGTGAGTAGTATTGCTAATACGATCATTTCGCGAAGTCAATTGAAATCAATGGTGGGAGTAGAACCCATATCAAAAACCGGATTTTGGTTCAAAATCCCTTCTTCGCGTTAAGAGCTGCGCCGGACAAGCAAGGCGACCGTGAGGAATTCCCCGATGCGGGACTTCACACTTGATTGATTTTCAAAGGTGGGGCGAACCGGAAGCGCCAGCAAAGCCAGTGCCTGGCGTGTTAAATACATCAGGTATTTCAAGGATTCATTCTGAGCGCCCAACAAAGTCTATCTGCCGTAGCTTAAGCGCAGGTTTAAGTTTGGGCCAATCCGTCGTCGCCATGCGGCTATGCCGGACAAAAAGGCATTTTTGAGAGGGGTTATAGTAATGGCGATCAGCCCGTTCTCCCGGGGAAACCAGTGGAAGCATGATCGCGCAGCTGCCCGTCCGGTGCATATTCGATGATCAGGCACTCCACATTCTCGAGCCGGTTTACCAGGGAGAGGCCTTCTTGAATACCCATCACCATCAAGGCGGTGGCCAAACCGTCGGCCAGGGTGCAGTTGGGGGCCACCACCGAGACGCTGGCTACCCGGTTGGATACCGGGTACCCCGTGCGCGGATCTATCACGTGTGAATACCGAACGCCGTCCAGCTCAAAAAAATTACGGTAGTCACCGCTGGTGGCCAGAGCTCCGTCGGACAGGGCAAAGGCCCGGTAAACGGCGTTGGCGGCGGCATCCGGCGTCGGTCGGTTGATACCAACCACCCAAGGTTTACCATCCTGGCGGACACCGGACGCCACAACTTCACCTCCGATCTCCACCAGAAAATCTCGATACCCCGCAGCACGAATCAAGGCGGCTATAGCCTCAACACCGTATCCTTTGGCAATAGAGGCCAGATCGAGGGTTAGCCGGGAATCGTCTTTGGCGATCTGCCCTTGCGGGCCCATTCGGATGTGACCGAATCCGGTCCGGGCGAGCGCGTCGGTGATCGCCTCCGGCGCAGGGGCTTTTTGCATGGGGCGGGCATTCCCAAAGCCCCAGAGGTTCACCAGCGGTTTTACAGTCCCGTCCCAGGCTCCGCCGGACCACTGGTATACTTTTGCGGCAACTTGCAGCACGCGATAAAAATCTGCGGATACTTGCATGGTGGCGCCTGCCGGCATTTTATTGAAACGGCTAATCTCGCTGTCGGACCGGTAGGTGGACATGCTCTGGTTGACTTCCTCCAAGCGGGCATCGATCTTGTTTTGCAGGTCATCAAAATTGGTAAAATAGCCGGTAATCACCTTGATGTGGTAAAACGTCCCCATGGTTCGACCGGACAGGAACGTCTCCTTCTTCATCCCACAGCCGATCATAAAAACCAGCAGCAGAGAAGCAAGGCTACTCGAGTATAACAAAAATCGTTTTTGCGTTTTCATAAATTAACCTAAAGCTGTCTCAGAGGATAGATATTGGTTTAATATCAAGGCGGACGTGGATTTCAAACCGGAGGAATACTATAAGTATTTCGAGGATTTGATATTCGCGCCCAACGCCGAGATTGAGCCAATAGCTATCCTCTGAGACAGCTTTTAGCAGATGCGGGGGAGCTGTTCGCCTGTCAGCATATCCACAATGCGGCTGCCGCCGATGCGGGTTTGCATAAACACCTTGCCAGGGGAGTCCGCTGTCACTTCTCCGATAATGGCGGCATCCCGACCGAACTCGTTCGCTGTAATCGCGGCCAGTACACGCTCCGATTGGTCTGCCGGCACCAGTGCCAGCAACTTGCCTTCATTGGCAACATAGAGCGGGTCCAGGCCGAGCAGTTCACATATGCCGGCAACTTCCGGTTTAACAGGTATTTTATCCTCGAACATTGTTATTCCGACACCGGACTGCCCGGCAATTTCATTCAGGGCCGTTCCCACCCCGCCGCGCGTAGGGTCGCGCAGCACACTGACCTGCGGGCAAACGTTCAGGATCTGCTGCACCATGTGGTTCAAGGCCGCCGAATCGCTGGCCACCTCGGCGTCGAAGGTAAGACCTTCCCGCTGGGTCAGCACCGTCGCCCCATGGTCCGCCAGGGTACCGGAAATGATGATAACGTCCGTGGGGCGGGCCTGGTCACAGCCCACGTCGATGCCTGCGGCTATGCGCCCCACGCCGGAGGTATTGATGAATATCTTGTCGGCCGCCCCCTTGGGTACCACCTTGGTATCGCCGGTCACGATATCAACCCCGGCCTTGCGGGCGGCAGTTCCCATGGTTGCAACGATCGTTTTCAGGTCTTCCAGGGCAAAACCTTCTTCCAGAATCAGGCCCACACTGAGAAAGAGTGGCTCAGCCCCGCACATGGCCAGATCATTTACGGTGCCATTGATGGCCAGGTCCCCGATGTTACCACCGGGAAAAAAGATGGGATCCACCACATAGGTATCCGTTGAAAAAGCCAGCCGTCCAGCGTCCACATCCAATACCGCGCCATCATCCAGTCGGTTCAAAACCGGATTGCCAAATACCGGCAGTAGCAATTCCCTGGTCAAAGCATGGGACACCTTCCCCCCGCTACCATGATCCAACAATATTTTATCATTCGCCATAGAATTTCCTGCTTTTTTATTCTCCAGTGTTCGTTCGTAAGCGGTAGTTTCGGTTCCGGGCAAGGCTAGAACATTTTTAGAACCGGCGGCATAGCAGACGCTATGTCGAGGATTTTAAAAATGTGATAACGCCGCCCGGGGCCATAAGATGCCGCTTACGAACGAACACTAAGCGTGGTAGCGATAGTAGGCAGCACACGTCCCCTCGCTGGAAACCATGCAAGGACCGATCGGGTTGACCGGTGTGCAGACCTTTTTATAGAGCGCACATTCCGGTGGTATCTTGCGCCCGGTCAGGATCTCCCCGCACCCGCAGCCCTTGGGCTCCGGTGCGTCCGGTATTTCCGGCCGAAATCGCCGCATGGCATCGAAATCGGCAAAGGCGGCACTGAGACCCAGGCCGCTTAGCGGGATGACGCCCAGGCCGCGCCAGTTGGCATCTTCAACCTTGAAGACCGCTTCCATAATTTTCTGCGCTTTGACATTGCCCTCATGGGTAACGGCCCGCGGATAGGCGTTCTCCACAGCCGGCGTTTCAGATTCTATCTGTTCTACCAGCAAGGTAATGGCTTTCAATATATCGGTCGGCTCGAACCCTGCAACGGCACACGGCACCCGGTAGGTTTCAAATAGCCCGGCATAGGCCTTCAGCCCGATAATCACCGAAACGTGGCCGGGCATGATGAACCCGTCCAACTCAACACCATCGGTTTGCATGAGAGCATCCAGGGCCGGCGGCGCCAGTTTGTGGGCCGAGATGACGGAAAAATTTTGCAGCCCCATGGATTTAGCCATGGTCAGTGTCCCGGCAATGGTGGGAGCGGTTGTTTCGAAGCCAACGCCCAGGAACACCACCTGGCGATCGGGATTGGCCTGGGCCACGTCCAGGGCATCCATGGCGGAATAGACCATCCGGATATCCCGACCGGCGGCCCGCTCCTCCTGGAGGGAACTGGTGGTGCCGGGTACCCGCAGCAGATCGCCGAAGGTTGTGATGATCACGCCTTCTACACGCGAAAGGGCAATGAAGGCATCGATCTCACCTTGGGCGGTCACACAAACCGGACACCCCGGCCCGGAGAGCAGGGAAATGGTATCCGGCAGGACCTCCCGGATGCCGTGTCTGAAGATGGACACCGTGTGGGTGCCGCACACTTCCATCAACCGAATGTTTTTCCGGCTGCGGTTGCTGATGGTATCAATCAGGGCCCGGGCGATCTCCGGATCCCGGTATTCTTCGAGGTGTTTTACAGTCATGGCAGTACGTCCTAATGTTGAACCATAGCGGCCGCCGCCACGGCCTGGCCCAGTGATAGGCCCCCATCGTTGGCCGGAACGAGTTGTTGAGAATAAACCTTAAACCCTGTTTTTGCAAGGGCCGCCGACAGAGCGGTCAGCAGCATCGAGTTTTGAAACACGCCCCCGCTCAGCACAACCCGATCGAGACCCGTATCGGCGCGCAGGCTCCGGCAGAGTTCCGCAAACAGGTGGGTGAGGGTATTGTGAAAACGACTGCTGATGACACCGGGGGGGACGCCGCGGGTAAAATCGGATACGATCTGGCGTACCAGCAAGCCGGGGTCCAGGCGATACTGGTCCGACGTCCGGCGCCACTGTCCATCATAGTGGCCGCTTTCTTCCGGGTCGGCGATCATTTCCAGTTCCATAGCCGCCTGTCCTTCGAACCGGACGGTTTCCCGGAGGCCTATGATGGCGGCAATGCCGTCGAACAGCCGGCCGAGGCTGGATGTTTCGGGTGCATTGAGCCCCTTTTCGATCATCTGGAAAATAACCGCGGCTTGGTCACCGGTCACGGTTTTCAGCAGGGGTAGATCCAAATCAGCCGCCTGGTCGCCGAACGCGCGCTGTAGGTAGCTCAGGCCCATGCGCCATGGTTCCTTGATAGCGGCGTTACTGCCCGGCATGGGGATATAGTCCAGATATCCGGCGCGTTTAAAATCATGTAATTCGCAGAGCAGTATTTCACCCCCCCAGATCTTGCCGTCGGTCCCCAGGCCGGTCCCATCAAAGGAGAGGCCGATAACCGGCTCTTCTACATGGTGTTCCGCCATAGCACTGACAATATGGGCGTGATGATGCTGGACCGGAACCTGTTCGACGCCGGTCTGAGCAAGCGCAAACTGCGTGCTCAGATAATCCGGGTGCAGGTCATGGGCCACGATTTCGGGTTCGATATCCAGGATGCGTTTTAGGTGGCGCACGGTCAGTTCGAAGAAGTCCAGGGTCTCCTGATTTTCCAGGTCTCCAATGTGCTGGCTTAAAAACGCCCGATCTTCCTTGGTAAGACAAACTGTATTTTTCAACCCGGCCCCGCACGCCAGCGTCGGCGGCAGGGCCCGCTTGACAAACACCGGTACGGGGACATACCCGCGTGACCTTCTGAGAAAACGGGCTTGGCCGGCACTGTGTCGGATGATGGAGTCGTCGCTGCGCAAGTAAATACCGCGATCATGCATCAGGAAATAGTCGGCCACCGCAGCCAAGCGTGCGCGTGCATCGGCATTGTCGATACAGATGGGCTCCTCGCTCATATTGCCGCTGGTCATGACCAGCGCCGTAAACCCCTCGCTAAGCAATAGATAGTGCAGCGGCGTATAGGGCAGCATGACCCCGAAATAGCGGTTGCGGGGAGCTACGGACTTTGAAATGGCATTCGGTTGTTTTTTATCCAGGAGCACAATGGGACGTTGGATGGATGTCAATAATTCGCGGTGTGTGCCTTCCACAAGGGCATAGCTCGCAATCATCTCCAGGGAGGCGGACATCAGGGCAAACGGCTTTTCTTCCCGATGCTTGCGCCGGCGTAGCTCTTGAACGGCCGCCTCGTTTTCCGCGTCCACGGCCAGGTGAAAGCCACCGAGACCCTTCACGGCCAGGATGTGTCCGGCTTTCAACAGGCGGGCGGCGGCTTTGATGGGATCCTCTTCCTCGAGCACATGGCCGTCTGCGCCCATAAGAACGCACTGCGGTCCACAAATAGGGCAGGCATTGGGCTGGGCATGAAAACGCCGGTCAAGCGGGTCGTCATACTCCGTCTGGCAATCCGGGCACATTTGAAAATCGCGCATCGATGTTTTGGGCCGGTCATAAGGGATATCATCGATGATGGTGTAGCGGGGCCCACAGTTGGTACAGTTGATGAAGGGATATCGAAAACGCCTGTCGGCCGGGTCGAACATTTCCCGCCGACAATCGTCACAGACCGACACATCCGGTGAAATAAGCGCCGTCCGGCTGGCCTGCTCCTGGCTTACCGCGATCACAAATGATTCGCTTCCTTCAAGATTGGCGGGCTGAACGGTAAGATCGGTGATGTGGGCCAAAGGCGGTTTGTCGGTGGCGATGGCGGCGGCAAAGGCGGTAAGCTGCGCAGCGGGGCCTTCCGCATGGATAATCACCCCGCTGGACGTGTTGGCCACCTCCCCGGTAAGGTCGAAGCGGGCGGCCAACTGATAGATAAAGGGCCGGAAGCCAACCCCCTGGACAATGCCGCGAACAATGAGTTTTCTGGCAATTCTCCCTGTTCCGGTCATGTCTGCCGCCCTACTCAGTGGAGGGCTCCTCCGACTCGTTCCGAATGGAGAATTCAACCGCCTCGCGCAAGTAGCGTAAAGACTCCTGCGCGACCTCCTCGTCAGTCTTCCGGATGGCAAACCCGGCATGCACGATCACATAATCACCGACCTGGGCATCTTCAACCAGTAAAAGGCTGGCTTTTCTTTTGACCCCATCAACATCAATGGTTGCCATTTCATCTTCAATTTTGACGATCATAGAGGGGATCGCAAGACACATTTTCACAACTTCCTTTTTTACAGGTTACGCCCAGTTTTTCCAGCTCGGCCAGGACCAGCTCGATGATGGGACCGACCTTGTTTTCTACTGTTGCGGTGAGTTCCGTATTCAGGGTTTCCATATCCTCCGGCTCCACGCCGAGGATGACCGTTTCCGGCTGGTGATCCATGGCCTGGATCAGTGTCAGGGCCTCCAGGAAATCGACCTGGTGTACCGAATTTTTGGCTCGGATGCGGTCGGGGATGTCTTTTTGTGCGATGCGGTACATATCGCCCGGCTGACCACCGTTGCGGATTACATCGATGACGATCAGGTGGTCCGGTTTGGAGATGATGCCCAGCAGGTGCACCCCGAGAACGCCGCCGTCCACCAGTTGCACGTTCTCCGGAAACGTGAACATTTGTTCCATGCGTTTCATTACATGGATCCCGAAACCTTCGTCCTTAAACAGGACATTGCCGATCCCGAGGACCATGATCTCTTTCGTTGCTTTTTCCATAGCGTCTCTGTTCACATTTTGATGTTCATATGACCCGGATACATCAAGCCCATTTCACCAACCAATGCCGGCCCGGCACATTGATGGATCGGAAGCTTTTGTACCACCGTTTCCGGCACCACGCAAGTTATTGGATAACCTTTTAGAAAGCGCTTTTTCCGGCAACGGAAATTTTGAGGCAGGGTGCGGCTGGCCAAAAACGGGGAACTCCCGCTACCCTGAGGGCAGCGGGAGTTCGCGTGGAGGTGCTACAATGCTTTGACTTTGTATACCTGGTTCGAATCGGGATCGATGACATGCACCGCGCAGGCGATGCAGGGGTCAAAGGAATGCACGGTCCGCAGAACTTCCAGCGGCTTTTTCGGGTCCGCAATCGGCGTTCCGATGAGTGCTTCCTCGACCGGCCCGACCTGCCCCTTGGCATCCCGCGGTCCCAAGTTCCAGGTTGAAGGCACGACATACTGGTAATTTTTGATCTTGTTGCCTTCAATGACACACCAGTGACCCAGTGAACCGCGCGGCACGTCGCAGAGTCCGACACCTTCGCCGTAGCTCGGGAATTCCCACGGGGTATAGGTGGCCGCATCGCCGCTCTTGAGGTTGCCGAGCAGCTCGCCCATCCATTTCTCCATGCGCTGACCGATGACCAGGGTCTCGATGCCGCGGGCCGCCGTCCGTCCGAGGGTGGAAAACAGGGCGCCGGCACCCACTTCGAGTTTGCCGAGGACCATGTCCACGACCGGCTTGATTTCCGGGTGGCCATTGGCATAGGCGACCAGCACGCGAGACAGCGGGCCGACTTCCGTAGCCATGCCTTCATAACGCGGCGCCTTCAGCCAGCTATAGTCTCCGCCACCGGGACGGTACTTGGGATCTTCCTTCAACGGTTTGGTCTCACCCTTCCAGGGATGTTTGGGCGCACCCTTCTCATACCAGGCACGGGTCACATCTTCGGTCACCTTGTCCTGGCTGGCCATGGCCACATTGGCCAGGTCACGCTTGGCGATCACGCCGCGGGGCATGTAGAGGCTTTCCGGCTCCTGGGCGGTTTCCGGGAAATCACCCCAGGCCATGAAATTGGAGGTACCGCCAATCCCGCCCCAATCCTTGTAGAAGCTGGCCACCGCCAGCAGATCGGGGATGTAGACTTTTTCGATAAACTGCTGGGTCTCCCGGGTAATGTACAGGAACTCGGCCAGGCGGTCCGGTTTCAAGTCACCCACACAGGAAACACCGCCAACCACCAGGGACTGGGGATGGGGGTTCTTCCCACCGAAAATGGCATGCATCCGGGCGGATTTGGCCTGGAGGCGCAAGGCTTCAATATAGTGGGCACAAGCCATCAGGTTTCCGGCGGCAGCTTGTAGGCTTTGTGGCCCCAGTAGGCATTCTCAAAGGGCCCCAGCTGGCCGCTGGCGACGAATTTTTTCAGGCGGTCCTGAACACCTTTGAAATAGACGGTACCGCCATAAGGTGCATCACTGATATTGTCCGCCAGGGTTGCGGTCGCCTTGGGATCCGCAGACAGAGCACTGACAAGATCCACCCAGTCAAGAGCGTGCAAATGATAGAAATGAACAATGTGATCATGCTGGTATTGAGCACCATGCAGGAGGTTTCTGAGGATTCTGGCATTGTCGGGAATTTGGACGCCGACTGCGTCTTCGACTGCCCTCACCGAGGACAGAGCATGGATGTACGTTCAGACGCCACATGAGCGCTGCACGAAGTGCTGGGCATCTCTGGGATCCCGTCCCTGCAGCATGATTTCAATACCCCGGAACATCTGGCCGGAACTCCAGGCATTTACAACTTTACCGCCGGCCACTTCTACCTCGATACGAAGGTGACCTTCGATCCTTGTAATCGGATCAATCATTATTCTCTTACCCATATTATCTCCTCTCTTCTTCTGAAAAGAATTTAACGTCTAATCTGATTACATTTCCTCGTAGAACGGTGTCATTGTATCCCAGAATTGCGGCTCACTGCAGCCGATGCAAGGATGTCCGGCCTCCACCGGCCAGCTGGTCCCATCGTTGAACTTGGCAACCGGGCAGTTGTTGTAGGTTTCCGGCCCACGGCACCCCATCTGGTACAGGCAGTAGCCGTTGGCAGCTTCTTCATTGCCGAATTCCGTGACGAATTCTTCATTTTCAAAGTGGGACCGGCGCGGGCACAGGTCGTGGATGGTTTTCCCATAGGCAAACAGCGGCCGCCCCTTGTCGTCCAGGGCCGGCAGTTTCCCGAGCAGCAGGTAGTTGACCACTGTGCCGACCAGGTTGATCGGATTCGGCGGACAGCCGGGAATGTTGAGGGTGGCAGCACCGATCGCGTCCTTAACCCCTTTGAATCCTCCCGGGTTGGGGGCGGCACCGGCGACACCGCCGTAAGCAGCACAGCTTCCAATGGCGATGGTGGCCGCAGCCTGGGGAACAACTTCTTTGGCAATCTCAAGAAAACTCCGGCCGCCAACCTTCCCGTACCCACCATTGTATTTCGTGGCGATGGCACCTTCTACCACGCAGATAAACTTGCCCTTGTACTTCTTGACCGCCGCATGCAGGTTCTCTTCAGCCTGGTGACCGGCAGCCATCATGATCGTCTCGTGGTATTCCACCGAGAGGATCTCAAGCACCAACTCGTCGATGAAGGGGTAGTTTGATCGCAGCAACGCTTCCGAACATCCCGTGCACTCGCCGAAATGTAGCCAGATAACCGGCGGACGCTGGGCCGGAGCCGCAAATACTTCGGCAACTTTGGGGACATAGGATGCTGAAAGCCCCATGGTCGCGGTAAGGGCGGTACAATACTTCATGAAGTCCCTTCGCGATACGCCCTTACTTTTCAACCTTTCATAGAATGCTTTTTCCTGTTCCATCTGCACCTCCTTGATGCTATTTATAAGTGGCCTTAACGAAACGAAGTCCGAATCTCGCCCTCTAACTGTGAATTAAAAACTGAATAAGATCTAGTTTTCCAAGCCAAAACCACTGTATAAGTCAATAGTTATCTTATTTGACAACTGCCCTTTGGGACGGGAAAAGGGCCTGTCTGGCGAAGGTTGGCGGGATTGCAACTTGGGGTGTCCAATTCGAACGATCCTTTAAGGATTGAATAAGCCAGTATTTCGAGGATTTAAAACGGTCATCTCAAAAACGGCGCTGGTTGTGATAATGGAGCAGTAAGGCCCTCATCACCGACAGCCCGCGCAGCCCGTTTTCCAGGCTGCGGCTTGCTTTCATCTGGCTGTTTAAAGAGAGTTGCTGATTTCAGCGGTTTCATCTTCCGCGATTTTTATGGGAGCATCCAATTTCCCCACGGGTTGATCGTCTTCTACAATCTCTTCACCATCCACATCCAACAGATCGTCAATACTCCCGTTATCTTCCGCGGGCACATCCTTGCTCAGGGTACGAATATACTCGGCATCGTCGGCCTCAATTTTGATTGTGTCACCGCTTTCCTGCTGGAGAAAGTCGTCCAATGAAGCCATCAGTTTTTGCGCAAAATAACTGGTGGGAAAAAAGCTCTCGGTTCTGAGCAGGGTGATCACATGCCCCGGGCCTTTGGCCAACGCGGCTTTAACGGCTTGGATCGCATAAGACTCCTCGCAAAGGAGAGAATAGACGCCCTTGTCCAACTCGGCGTACTCCTTGATGACGATCTGTTCGCCTCCGGTGTTTCGGGATATCGAAAATCGTTGTTTCATATCTGGTGCCCTCCAATCTGCCCGTTGGGTTGGTGTGATTTTTTTTTTTGGGAAAACCATAAAAGCCTTTGTCTGTCAACATCCAAAATCAAGATTTTTTGCTTTCTGTTAAGATTGCGCATCAGCAGTCGTACATCGGCAGAAATACTGACCCCGGGCGAAAAAAATTAGGGCTTAGCCGTTGACCTGTGAGGCGATAAATGATAGAAAATTGGTTTGTCTCGGGAGGGATGGCCGAGTGGTTTAAGGCGGCGGTCTTGAAAACCGTTGAGCGAAAGCTCCGTGGGTTCGAATCCTACTCCCTCCGCCAAAGACTGGTCCTATATTTCGAAAAAGTAAATAGTTGGAAACCTCTGGAAAGCGTTCAATTTCGCCGGAGGCCAGGGCGGGCGAGAAGTTAAACCGGAGGAATACATATCGTATTTCGAGGATTTAACCTTGAGCCCAACGCAGGCATACGGTGAAAGGGAATGTTTTCCAGAGGTTTCCCGGAGAGATGGCCGAGCTGGCTGAAGGCGCTCGCCTGCTAAGCGAGTGTGGGGCGAAAGTTCCACCGAGGGTTCGAATCCCTCTCTCTCCGCCACTGTTCAAAACAACCCCCTGGTCTATCACCAGGGGGTTGTTTTTTTTGCCGTCGAAATCATTTTTCCCGGAAGCGGCGTCCGTTTTTTTGGTTGCCTCCCGGGCAGCAACCGTCTAAATAGGCAATTGCCATGATACTGCGATCACTTTTTTCCCTGCTTGTGGGCACGGGCCTGTTTATCCTTTCCGGCTGCATGGCCATGCCGACACCCGAGACGCAGCCGTCCACCGCGGGCAGCAGCCTGGCTCACCAGTATGGGGAAGAAATCCTGGCCTACCTGATGCAGGTGGTCTTGGGACAAGCGGGCGACCCCGACAATCGGTTCAAGTGGCGTAGCCGCGGCCTGGATCAGGATCTTGATCTGGAACGCATCGCCGACATCATGTCCGACCCCGAGGGCAATAAGACCACTATCATGGTCAATGATCCCAACATCCTGGGACTTTCAAAAGTCCTCTACCACTACGCTCCGGAAATGAGCCAGTTTTCCGGTAATTATGCGACCAGTCTCTATCCCGCTACCGAACTCGTTGCCTTGCGCCTGTTGCTGCTCAAGCGGATTCAAGCCGACCGCAAAGTCTCCCTCCCGGCGCTTTTGAAGCATCAAACCCTGTTGCAGAACCCTGAACGGGAAGCCACCCGGGCTGAATTGTCGGCAATGAACCTGACGCGTGACGAGTGCCGGCTGTTGCAGTCGGTTTTTCAATCGAAACCCTGGCTTTTCGAGAGCCTCACCAGCCCGTTTCTGGTGGCCGCTTTTGCGCGCTCCGGGGTATTGGAAAAAGAGCCTCTCACTACAAAAATAATCTCCCGGGCAAACTACCGCAAGGCAGCCTGCAAAACAATGGATACCGCGTCCGATCGCGATGCCTTGGTGATCGCTTTGCTACCGTCGATGACCCGTGAGTTCAGTCCGGCAAGCAGCCGCTTCATACCCTCCGATGCGTACCTGGCAGCTGTGGAAAACCTGAAGCGGGACATATTGTCGGCGTTTGCAAACATTGTCCGGCAGGAGATGAATAAGGCTGCTGTGGATCCGACTGAATCATCCGGGCAGCGCTTGGAAAGTCTGACGGCGCGCAAGATCAGCTTTCGTTCCCTGAACACCCGCCCCTTGGTTATCTACCCCGCGAATGCAGCCCGGGTCGTCCGGGACACGTGCCCTGCGGCGGACTTTACCGTCATCCTCCTGGGCCGCAATGTGTACCAGTCCGTGTGTATCGATCCGGCCAAAGACATCTACCCGGCCGCGAACCGGATTTACCTGGACATCACCGATGTGAAACACGCCCAGGTATCATCGGAAGTAGAGGATATCGGCCGGTTCCTCTATGACACGTTAACATCAAGGTTGGGAACTTATACGATATCACCCGGGTTGGATCGTTTGTAAGCTGGATATATTGATAGGGATTCGGTTTCGAATTTCGGCCAACGGCCTGCCAGCCTCGGTTTTACATTGCCGGTGTGGCCATATGAATCGCATCCACGGGACACTCGGTCTCGCAAAACGCGCAGGCAATGCATCTACGCGGCCTGGCCAGGATCGGATAACCGCTGGTGTCGTCGGTCTCTTTGGTATAGTCCAGATCGAAACAGGCGGTCGGGCACGCGTCCATGCAGATTTTACACGAGATGCACTTTTCCCGCACGATGACCGGCATGGGCCATTTTTTCCGAAACCGGATGCGCTGGACACGATTTCGCTTTGCGTCCAATACCGCCCCGTGGGGGCAGATCCGGCCGCAGGCGCCGCAATCAAAGCACAATGGCGCAATCACCCGGTGTAGCTTGTTGCGTAGCCCGGATATGGCGCCCACCGGGCACACCTTGGTACACACGGCGCAGCCGATACACCTGTCGGTGATGAAAAAGGCCATCAGCCGGTCCCTTTCCCGGGCAGACCGGGTCGGCCGCTTTGTTCGTCCCACCCGAACTGGCGCCAGTAGCCCCGCATCATGGGTTCAATATCGATGGTCCGACCGGCATTGGCCCCCGCCTCCAAAGGCGGTCGTCCCAGGGCCCGCGCATTCATAACATTGTCCGCCGGGGTAATCCCGTGCTTGATGTTGAAGGCCTGTTTCAAGGTCTGGATGCGTTTGCCCGTCGCCATATACGCTTCCGGTGTATACGTCCAACCGGTTACCGCATTGAGCCACTCGAAAACAGGCAGCCGGTGCACCCCGAGAAAAGCACCGAAGAGACAGCCGCCGGCGCCGTTCAACACATTCATGAAGCAGCTGCACGCAGCCGCGGCCCGGGCCTTGTCCTCGTCGAATTCATACTTGCTGTCTTTGAAGTAGAGGAAGTTGACATCCGGCAGATCCGGCACGCGCTTCCAGAGCTGAAACATCTCGTAGTAGAGTTGCGAGCCGATGGTGTGCCGCCCGGGAGTCGGCTCCACACAATTATGCAGGGCAAATCCGGGGTCGAAGCGCCCGTCGTGCATGCCGATTTCCTGGCCGCCGGCGTGCATGGCATAGTCAGCCGCGTTCCGCCCCATACGCCGGGCGGCCCGTCGGGTACCGTCCGCCAGCATGTCGCCGATTCCCTCGCGTTGAATCATTTTCTCCAGCAGGGCGATCATGCCGGCACTGTTGCCCCAGGTCAGGTCGATACCCCCGGTGTCCGTGGCCGACAGCAAGCCATTTTCCCAGCACTCCATGGCAAAGGCCAAAGTACCGCCGGCGGAGATCGTGTCCATACCGGCGCGGTTGAGCATCTCGTTCATGACGAAGATGCTGTCGGCATTATTGTTCATGACCAGGCCGCCCAGGGAGAGAACCGTCTCGTACTCGGGCCGGTGCGTTTCCGTCTGTCCGTCTTTGCGGCAAATGCCACCGCAACCAAGGGGGCAGGAGTAGCAATGATATTTGACGATGGTATGGCCGGCAAAGGCATCCGGGCTGATGGCCGCCGATTTCTCCGGGCCGAAATCTTCGTTGGATCCCTTCCAGTTTTTGATCGGGGCATCGCCCATCTCGATGGACATCTGGTTCATGCTCACGGTACCCCACTTGCGCAGCATGATTTTATAGAGCATCCCATCGGTGGACATCTGCGTGGGCAACACGCGCATGAGCGCGCCAAGATGGGGGGTCATTTCACCGGACACAAAGGGCGGCTGGAAGGAAGCGGCTTCGTTGCATCGCAAGGTCAGCGCCCGGACTTTGTTTCGATCGTGGACGGGGATGCGGGCACTGCCGCCCAGAACCAGGGCTTTGAGCCGCTTGGACCCCATGACGGCACCCAGACCGGAGCGGGCGGCAATCCGGCCGCCGTCATTGACGATCCCCGCTATCAGGGAAAGCTTCTCCCCGGCCGGCCCGATGCAGGCTACCCGTGGATGTTTGCACTGCGCAGTTTGTTTGAGGAATGCTTCGGTATCAACCGTATCCCGACCCCACACCTCGCTGGCAGCCCGCAATTCCGCCCGCCCTTTTGCGATGCACAGATATACCGGTCGGGGGCTGGTCCCCGTAAAAAAAATGCCATCATACCCGCAGCGTTTGATGGCCGGCGCAAAGTCGCCCCCACAGTTGGCATCCCCCCAGGTACCCGTGAGGGGAGACTTGCCCACTACCATCCAGCGGCCGGTAAAAAGACTGCCGCTGCCGGTGAGAATACCGGCCAGGTATTGCCGATAGACCTCTTCGGGTACTTTTTCCACGGTCATTTTGCCGGTACTCAAATCGACCCAGAGTACCTGGCCCATGTAGCCGAACCCCATCTCCCCTCCAGGATCCAAACAGGTCTACGCACCCGCGCGTTGTGAGCATACGCTCACAAACATATATAAACAGCGCACCCGCTGTCAACGGGAAAGAACCCGGGCTACCGTTTTGCGGTCGGCAGCGCCATATTGGCTCGATTTAAATCGATATGGGCGGTTTTCCCCGCGACAACCCTGACTGGGATTTGCCAGGCGACTTTATAGCCGCGAATCATACCGGGAAAGGTGACGATGACAAAGTAGCCGCCGGGTACCACGGCGGGAAATTTGAACGTGCCCTCATCCGTTGACAGGGTACTGGCATAGAGAAAACCTTTTTCGGACAGCCGGTTCTGAACCTGAATATAAAACCCCGAATGCAGGGTGCTGATGACATCAAAATACGCCGGATGGGTGGGCCTTTGCGAGTGATCGGTTTCCGGTATTTTGACCTGGTCGGTGACCAGCAGGAGCCGGATCCAATTTCCCGGTACCAAACGCCCGTCTATTTCCAGGCCGATGGTACCCGTCACCGTTCCATCCGCGGCAGGCAGGCCTGACACGGCACACAACATGATCAGCAGTGCTAGAGAAACCGCAATGACGTTGGAAATGGCGCGCATATCCCTCCTCTGCTTGAACGGCTAGGCAGGCGGGATTGGAATGGATCCGTCGCAACGGATGCTACTCCCCTAGCCGATTAGAACCTATTTCAAAAAACGGATTTTGGTTCAAAGTGACGCGAAGCAAATGCCTAACGTGGTGCAAGGCAGCCGTGAGGAATAAACCGGAGGAATACATCAGGTATTTCGAGGATTTATTCCGAGCGACCAACACCGGATTTGGGCCAAGAGACTTTTTTGAGATGGGTTCTAATGCAAGTGTAAAACAGGCCGTGAGGGGATGTCAAAATGCTTTTTATTAACCGCGCCTGCATATACTCTGGTATTCAGGCCCTAATTGATGTGTTCCGCAATTTCATCAATGAACCGACTACGCTGATTGAATTGGCCCTTGCGCAGTTCCGTTGAACTCAGGTAAAGATATTTTTCCGCCCGGGTGATGGAGACGTACATCAGCCGGCGCTCTTCTTCAAGGCCGGCCTCGGTATCGAGCGACCGCCAATGTGGAAAGAGTTGTTCCTCGCAGGCGACCACAAACACTACTCCGAACTCCAACCCCTTGGCCCCGTGGACCGTGGAGAGGTTCACGCCGTAGGGCTGGGCCTCTTCCTCATCGGTCCGGTCCTCTCGGATTAGGGCCGCTTCCTCCAGGTAATCGTAAAGCGTCTCTTTTGGGGAGGCGGCATAGATCAACTGGTCGAGGTTTTCCTCGCGAGCGGTCAGGTCCATGGGATTGCCCCGTGCGTAGTTTAGCAGGTAATCCATGTAATCGACCCGGTCGATAACGGCGTCCATGGCCTCGGCCGGCGCCATATTGCGGATGTCATCAAGCAGTTGCAGGACCCCCTTGAGCGCCCCGTAAATTTTGGGGGTCAGGATTTTTTCCTTGAGGGCCTGACGGGCGGCATCCTGAAGTCCGGACATGCCGGTTTTCATCCGGGCGATTTTCTTGATGGTACCCGGTCCGATGCCCCGCTTGGGAATATTGACGATGCGCTCGAAGCTGACATCGTCTTGGGGGAAGGCTGCCGCCGACAGATAGCAGTTGATGTCCATGACCTCTTTGCGATCGAAAAACCCCTTGCCGCCCAGCATCTGGTAAGGCACCCGCAGGGACCGAAACATCTGTTCAAAAGCCAGGGAACAAAACTTGGTCCGGTAGAGGACGGCCATCTGTTCGTATGGAATCCCCATGGATTTCAACGTATTGATTTTGCGGGCCACCCACCGCGCCTCCTGCCGCTCGTCGAAAAATTCATGCAGTTCGACCACCCCGCCCTTTTTCTCCGAAAAGCACTGC